>JACCDP010130493.1_pt1 | contig 205693 bp, 209 predicted proteins | sample 7445841 | NCBI WGS metagenome assembly JACCDP01 (sample SAMN15323441, study PRJNA562643) | freshwater metagenome | isolation source: river surface water | place: USA:Blue River Watershed | collected 2017-08-17
CTTTTTGACCCAGTAGGGTGTTTTGCAAATCGTCGATTTCGGAAATTTTTTTCACACGCTCCGGCAGAATAAAATCATTAAAGCGACAAACATGTCGCGCGGGATTTATCCCGCTTTAATGATTTTATTCTGCCGGAGCGTGTGAAAAAAATTTCCGAAATCGACGATTTGCAAAACACCCTACTGGGTCAAAAAGTGTAGTAATTAACGAATATTCCGGCACTCACCATACCATCCCTACACCCCCGCGGAAGCCCGTTTAAGAAATTACCCCAGTATTCTTTTATTATTATTTTGCGCATCAAATACTAATTCCCAGCACACCCACACATCACCTATCTGCAGTCCCCGAAAAGTCCCGTAATTGCCTAGACTTTCAGCCCCCTCCCATACCATCCCTACACCCCCGCGGAAGCCCGTTTAAGAACTATTAGTATTATCTAATTATTATTTAATCGAATCTCATATAATACTCTTTTTGTCCCACATGCACAATTACCATTCTACCCACAATTATTAAAAATATATATCAATACATTTTTAATAATAATACATAATCATTCATCCTATTCTACCCAAAACACACCCTAATAGAAATCACAATTCAGGTAGAATTAAAGCCACCACAGAATTGTAAAGAACCACCCTCGGGTAGAATACTGGCTCGGCCACAGGCCTCGCCAGGCCCCGTAGGGGCCACGCGCCGAAGGCGCGCACTTTACTAAAGTATTCTTTACCACTCTTTCTCATCCCCTAAAGTCTTTTCATCCCCTGAACTCCCTGATACTCTTTACTGATTCACTAAAGTATCCCTTAAAGAATTCTTTTTTTGCTTTCATATTACTTCTATTAGATATATTACTCGAGTCACATTATTGCATCCACTAAAGTATTCTTAAACGGATAAGTTGTAAAGAATACTTCATTACTCATCTCGAAACACCTACAAGAAACCCACAGGAATTGCAATTAGGAGTGTTGGGGGCATGGGGAAGGGCCGCGCGCAGCGCGGCCCGAAAAAAATTTTACATGTCATTCTTTTGCGCCGCCAAAGTATCCGCCAGGTCAGGATGCCAAACACTTTTGAAACGAAATTTTCAAGCGCACACTTTTCGCCCCCTGTTAAAGTTCTTTGGCTTTGTAAAGAATACTTTATGAAATTACAGACAATCTCCAAGAAAAACCACAGGAAATGCTATTAGGAGTGTTGGGGCATGGGGAAGGGCCGCGCGCAGCGCGGCCCGAAAAAATTCTGGGAGTATACTTTTGCGCCGCCAAAGTAGTTCCCTGGTCGGGCTGCCAAACACTTTTGAAACGAAATTTTCAAGCGCACACTTTTGAATGATGATTAAAGTTCATTTAGGAATTGTAAAGAATACTTTACGGAATTCATTGTAATTGCTCAGGAAATACCACAGGAATTGCTATTAGGAGTGATGGGGCGTTGGGGAGAGCCGCGCTGACGCGGCTAGAAAAAATTTGGGAGTATACTTTCGCGACTTACTAAGTAGTTCCCTAGTCGGGCTGCCAAACACTTCTTAAACGACATTCTTAAACGCACACTTTTCGCCATAAAGGTTTCTTAAACGGAATCGATTATAAAGAATACTTCACAGAATTCTTTGTAATTGCACAGAAAATAACACAGGAAATCCCGCGATTAACGCACTAACCGCCTGTATATATACCAACTCGCACCACATAATGATAATACACCCACCGCATATGACACCACACGCTCCCTATATAACTCGGACTTCCCTATCAACTCATAGGAGTCACTGAAATTTGTTGGGACGTCGCAAATCGCACATCCGTGCCCTGGATATATATCGCTTGCACTTCCTGCTTGCATAAATAGTGGCCGTGATGGACCATAGATCTTTAGTATGTTCAATTTAGCCAAATAAGACATATAACCATCAACATGGAATTCAATAGGATAAATATGCTTCAGCAGTTTCTCTGCACCACGCTTACTAACAAAATACGCATGTGCCAACACAAATGATTTTATATCCTGTGTATCACCTGCTGATGGCACACGCGAAGACTCTGCAATATTTGGCCCAAGCATCCACATATCCCATTTATTAGAATCCTGCAGCAGTGGCGTGCGTGCAACATACTCCTTCAATCGTTCATAGCAACCCGCAGGTAAAGCCACGTCATCTTCAAAAATAAGAATTACCTGGTCATTCGACTTCGCAAACCATTCATACACAGATGCATGACTCAAATAACATCCCACTGCACCCGCTGTATCAATAAACTCATGACCACGGCGAGTCTTCATTGTAATATTATGCTTTACCAACACAGACACACGCGGATCATTCATAATATCAATCTTCTTTCCATCCGTCCCTGACCAACGCTCAATATGCGGAAACGATCTGAATCCTGGAGACCCCTGTATGCGCTCCCATCTGTCTGGACGGCGATCTAAGTTCAAACAAACAACCGGAATTTGCTCTAAATTCCAACTCATACTCTAATTGAGTATACACAAATTTACTTGCAGGCGCGCATCAAACAACAAGCCCCTTTTTGAGTCCCTTCTCCTTGCACCACTTCGACACTTCCTCCTCCTTTTGCCCAGTCACCTCACGAGCAATCCATGCATATGTTTTGCCCTCACTTAGATGTGCTTGGATGGCCTCGGGGACCAACACAGAGGCCAATGTAATATTGTTCGCCTTCATATACTTTCGGCGGACTGCCTCCTGTTCGCGCTGCCACTTCTTAATCTCCTTGGCGGTCCGCTTCGGGGCTGCTTCGGGAGCACTCTCAGGTGATGGAGGGGGCGCTGGTGGCGCCTGCTGCTCCACTGGAGCCTCCACAGCAGCCTCCTCAGGAGGCATCTCGCCATTCTTTACTTTAATCATCCGCCCATTCTTTTTGATCACCTTGATCTTCCTGGGTGGGCGCTCAGCAGGCTCCGCAAGAGCCTCTGAAGTAATCTCAATTGTCTTTTCAAACACATTCTTTGGCTCCTCCATCAGATTCACAGTAACCGCCTGTGCAGGTTCCGCTGGAGTATGCCCACACGGCTCAAGGAGAGAACTAATGAACGTAAGTTCATTAGAATACTCCACAAGTTTTGCCGACCCAATAGTCATAAGAGAAGTATACACATGCTTAAATCCATATGTATTAACGAGTGTCGTAAGTGTGCTGACTGCGGAGTAATCCATGTTGGCTTGTTTGCTATTATATTTGCTGTGTTTATGCAGTCAATTTTAGCGCGCCACAAGGAGGCTCCTAAAGTTTGTCCACGATACTTTAGTAACATGGCACGCGCATTCTCCAGTAAGTCTCTACAACCTGGTGGACAGGCAATTACATTCACTCTGGAAGATTCCTGGAAACTTCCCGAGTTGTATGAAACGGGGTGCGTGAAAGATGTCCAACAAATGCTCGAACTTGGTGTGGAATGCTTTACTGCAGTTAGAGGGATTGCTGGCGAGGCGGCAGCCGTGGGAGTTGCGGGGGCCGCCGAGGAACATGCTGCGAAGCGCCTCGCCGATGCGACGGCGGCTGCTGCAAAACGACTTGCGGAAGCCGAGCGACGCGCCGAGCATGAAATCGACCTTCTGAAACGGGAACGGGCTGGCCTTAGTGCAGAAGTTGAGGGGTTGCGAGCAAAATGCTCAGGAATGGCGGCGGAGGCAGCCGAGCGTGCTGAGACAATTCGCATGGCGGCTGCTGTTGAAAGTGAACGGCGCGTAGCGGAATTGAAGGCGACCGTCGAGGGATTGCGGGCAACTCTATTAGGAGAAGAGGGACGGCGGGCTGCTGAGGTGGAAAGAGCGGTGGCGGCTAAAGAAAGTATGATTACATATTTGATGGCCGAAAAAGAACGGGCAGTGGCGACTGCCAGGGAACTCCAGGAAGCACTTTTGGCACGCGGTAAAGTGCGCGCCAGTGCTGTCCTTAAAGGTAAAGAAGGTGAAGAAGACTTCGAGGAGGCTGCTGCAGATATGGGCTGGGGGCTGGCGCGGACCGGTAAAGAAAGTCATCAGTGTGACTATAAAGGATCCGTAGGTGGCATGGATGTATTCTTTGAAATCAAAGCACATGCCGAAACGATTCCCTCAAAAGAATTGGCAAAGTTCCATCGCGATATGAAAGAACACCCTGAGGTGGGGGCGGGTGTCTTTATCGCACTTTATGCACCACTTAGGAGTGGTAGTGAAAAGAACGGCTTCTGGGTTGACTGGACGGAAGATGGGCGACTCCTGGTATTCGTCGGTGAATTCTTTGAAGGCGGAGTGGCCGTTTCAGGGATGCTGCGAATCATTGGGCAACTCCTGGAAGTGGCAGCGAGGGTATGGAAGGCGCGGGGCGATGGCGAGGCGGGTGCGGCTGCACTACTGGAGGGACGTCTACGGATGGGGGTGAAGTATCTCGAAGGGGCGGCGGAGAGGCTGCGAGTAGTGTATAATAAGGTTGTGATTGACCGCAAGGCGGCTGCCGACGCATATGATGGCACACTGGGAATGCTCAAGATGGTGCGCGAGGAAATTGCGATGACACTGGGGACTCTTATGGGGACGCACGAATTTACTGTGTGCGATGAAGGGGTGGCAGGCGGCGATGAGGAAGTCGCCAAGGAGCCGCCGAAGAAGAAAGCGCGGACGGGTGGCGCGGCGGCTGCTGGAGGTGGCACCAAAAAGGGCGCCAAGTAATTAGTCGAATTTATACACATATATTATATGGGTCTTTGACCAATTCATTGAAATTTGTGGAGTTGCCAGACAAATGGCGTGTTTATATAATGCGGGCGTTTGGATCTTCTTTGAGAAAATGGCGTAGCCACCGAACTCATTGCGTATTTTATATTCAATGCGCTCACATAAGTCGTCTTCAAAACACACATTGTTTATATATAGAAAATTATAGTCGGTGTAATCAATGTGTAGCAAATCCCCGTGCATTATATTATTACTATTCACATAATCCGAACATTGTATGCGACTTTCACTCAGTTCTATACCATGCCATTCGGAGTTTTCTATGTTTTTATTAAAATAGTCCACAAGTTTCCCGTCTCCGCACCCCAAATCAATTCCATTAATAAATTCAAGTGAATGCTCACATTTAATTGAATCTATTAGAGTCGCCAGTTGTTTCATTCCGCCGTCCGTTGGATGTCCATATACATGACTTTCCAGGCCAATTGCTGCCTTTTCTTCATACGGTATGTTAAATAAATTATACTTCATGCGCGGTTTACGCATATAACGCGCGACACCTCTAAATGCATAATCTAGCGTATATGTAGTATGTCCGCTCGCACTATTCATTTCTTCTTTGTGATGCGCAATCAGATCAAACTCTACCACTGGCAGACCTCCGTGTATAGCCGCCACAAGGCCACCGATGATGCAGTTAGTAAGTTGGATGAGCATATTGACCGCTATGTCGAAGTGTATGCTGGCAAATACGGCAAGAGCCGCCTGGGAGCCGGCACGAATAAGATTGAACTCGTTAATATGAGCGAGGGGAGCATTGTGAAATTTGTGAAGAACTGTATTGCATATTTGGGCGGGGATGCGTTGCGCCTTGGGGAGCGCGATACGGACCTCGCGAATATACGTGATGAAATGGTCGCGGATCTCAATCAGTTGCTCTATTTGTTTACACTTAAGTGAACGGGGGGTGCGAGTGAATTACAATAGAGTAATATAATGATTCCATGTAGATGACTTCACATGGAACTATTACATTTCCAGCAGGGACTCTGTTATATTATCCATCAATAGAGAAACTAATCGCGCTTCCCAATCGCCATGTGGTCAGACTTGGGCTGCATCCATTTGATGTTTATACACCACTCATATGTGGTGAAAAATATATTGTAGTTGTTGAATTAATTAAACCTGTAACTTTATGTTTTATGGTTAATCATATTCACTGCTTCAACCTTTATTCAACATTTAAACAACCACGCGCCTATTTGACTGAACAATTAGGAGAGTTTGACGGATGGTTTTCATCCGGTTACAAACCATATAAATCTGAGGTCGCGCTTGCAAATTTGCCGGCGGTCGCCAAATTTGTATCATGTAATATAGTGGTATATGATTGGACTAGTTCACGGCCTGTAAATGATACTATGGTGCCTGCCGACTGGGGACATGTATACCCAATTACATGTAAAACATTGCCCGCAGTATGCCGTTTTGAAGAGCGCATGAAGGTTATGATTGAAAAATATATGGCATATATGATGAGCGATGACCCGCGCGGGACCACTTTTTATATTCTTTTAGAGAATGCTGAGGTGGTTTATTATTGAAGTGTTATATTTCAACCCCAATTTATTATTATATATGTTTTCAGTGGATCTACTGATATAACACAATCAGGAAATCGTTCTTCTATTGTTGAAATAATTCGTGGAATATATGATTCGCGGGGCATCTCAAGAGCGCGATTAGAGACTCTCAGCACATTTTTGAAATAAACTGTAATATGCCGCTTTTCTGATAAATTTGTAATAATTACTCCAGTTTGAATTCTTTTACTTGTAGAAATTGCTTTACTAATAACCAGTTGACTAATATGGTCAGAAACATCTGCAATAAACGCCTCTTCTTCTTTCATATAATATTCAGCATGCAAATCCTGTAGGCGCGATTTTGTGTATGGGAAGTTCATTTATGGCTTACACATATTACTTTAAATTGTGAAATATATTCAATTTTTTGGTGGGATGGGAATACAATGGAAATTTGAAACGGGCACTGGTGTATAATTTTATAACAAATGGCATATATTTATAAAATTACAAATAATGTTAGTGGAAAATGCTATATTGGAGAAACCACATGTAAAAATCCCGAAGAGCGATGGAGAAGACACAAAGAAACCATTCGACGTGGAGTTGGTTGCCCTGCACTCCGAGATGCCGTGCAAAAGTATGGCATTGATGCATTCCGTTTTGAAGTCATTCGCACATGTAGCCTTGAAGAACGCTTTGATATTGAACGAGCGACTATTAAAGAATACAATTCGGTCGCCCCTGGAGGCTACAACATTCTTCCTGGAGGTGCTGGAGGAGGTTTCCTGGGGAAGAAACATAAAGCGGAAAGTATCGCTAAAATGAAAGAAGGTTGTAAAAAATTTAGAGAAGAAAATCCGAATTATTATGAAACATACAAAGAGAAACATAGGGAGGCTGTTAGGAATGCGAGTATTGGAAAAAAGGTAAAATCATCAGAGGCTTTCAAGAAGGCATGTGATGAAGGGCGTGTTGGGGCCGCTGGGTGGAAAACAACAAAAACTGAGGAGGAACGGGAGGTTATTAAAGAGAAGATTAGGGAGTCTGTTAAAAGATATTATGATGAACATGGATCACATTCACATATTAATATAGAAGCACACAGGAAAGCAGTCGCAAATGCTGTAGGGAAGAAGATAGATCAATATTCACTGGATAATGAATTTATTGCTACACATATTAGTATTAGAGAAGCACTACGCTCTATAAATAAAAAGGGGGTAAATCGTATATTGCAAACACTTAATAGTCCTACTCGCATCGCATATGGGTTTCGGTGGAAAACTCATCAACCTAAAGACAATGAATGATGTATAGTTGTGGAGAAATCCACACGTGCATACGGACTCAGACGGCTGCGAGGCCCCGCTTAAGACGGGGTGCGGAAACGCACACAAGGTTCGACTCCTTGCGTATGCAGACATTTCCACACAAAATTCCATAAAGACCATTCAAAATGTTCTCTATGGAATTATTTTAACACCCCTCCACCACTTTAACGGCGCCTTCTCCGTGTTTTCGTGCGACCACGATTACCACCTGAATAACCCTTATATGTTACACTAGCAAGATATTCTAAAGAATCAGGGTTTTTGATACCAGCCTTCATATCTTTATTAACTTGTTCAAGTGCATCACATATATCTTTTGGTAAAATATCATTGTGTTTAGATACACTTCTATTAGGGGCGCCTGGTTTATAACTGTATATGTTTTCTTTTATATCACTTGATTTAACCACATTTTCATTTGCGGCTAAATGGCGTTCAACATATTCGCGTAAACTTTCTTTATTACCATTACACCATTGTTCAGTTAGCCAACAATTTCCGAGTTCACTATGGTTTTTTATAACATATAACATATAATCCGCTTCATTAATTTGTTCTTTACCGGTATACTTCTTATCAAGGCCACTTTCAACCGGCATCATAATTCAACTATTTCATTTCAATAAATTATATCCCACAAAACATCCCCCAACACAAATTTGAAAAATCCCCCATAACCTCCAGTTAGGCAACATGGCACCTCAAGCCCCGCCTCTACAAGGTCGCATATCATCGGATCTAGCCACTCTAAATGCCCTCAATATGATTTACCCATGGCTCCCTAATGAACATACAATTAGGCCAGATGCAATTGTGTTGGAACGCAAACGGCGCCTTACAGAGCATATTAGCGGCACATGGAGAAGTATGCGTGACTACATTCTGTGTGCAGTTTTCAGAGCAACACGCACCCTAACAGAAGGTCGCCATGCAGCCGTCGAATACGGTCTCCCAACTGATACATGGACATTTGCCCCATCACAGTTTCCATACAATCTATTGATTCTTTCAAAACACTGGATTTTATGGAATCGCGCGGCCGACTACAGTGCATCATTTGACGAGGCATTTATAAACCAAATGCTCCACGCTAAAATATCCCGCATCGTTGGCCACACACGATTCCAATTCGGCTGGTATAAAAATCCCAATCCAAGCATACAGGACTTCTGGCATATCCAAGTATTCTGGACGGAAGATTAATGACCGCCACATACACCTGCACTTACAGCGGCACCATTCATAATCTCCCATAAATGTGAATCGTCCACACACACCGCACCACCACCTCGCGCAGCCTGTGATTTCATTCTATTTATATCACCAAAACATACATGACGACTGCCAACTGCCCATTTACTATGGTCCTGATGCTCTTGCCATGTATTGCCAATAAATTCCACACTTTTTATATCAACAACCGAATATTTACCGCACATTGGTCCACATTCATCCCCGCGCATCCAAGACTCCACCCTAAGTGGTTCGCACAAAGTTGGCGCAATGCATGCATCGTATAATTCTCCATTCCACTGAGTTGTTTTTGAAAATACAACCCAGTCGTGTGTTGCTCCACGCACAGTCACTTGATCGCAATTAGGGGATGTAGAGTATTCGCCACGTGCCAGTGCCGCAAGTTCTGATGGAGTCGTCGATGATATGCGTGAATCCGTAATTAACGGCCTATTCATTTGAAATTGATATGCAATTGTGTTTACCTGGGTGGCAGTTAGGGAAATGCAAAGATAATGTTGCCCATAATCGAATCCATTGCTTGTTATTCCTTCATAACTTGATGCATATGATGGTCCAAGTGGAAACTGCGGAGTGCTGTGTGTGAGCCAGAAACCGGTTTCACCATCCGTTGCAAACACACCTTTCGTATGCCCGAACGTAGACGAATATGTGCTATTAGGAAGTGGTGATTCATCGTTGTATATAACATAGGACGCGCTCGGCGTATCCCACAACTGTCTAAGTGTGTTTGCAACAAGGCCGCGGTCAGTATCCTGAAGGTCAAATTGACTTGCATTTAGAGATTGTGAGGTGGGCGTATAATATGCATAGTTGAATCCCTGGGGGTATTTGAAAGCTGCCCAGAAATGCTCAGGTGTATTGTATTCACCGATACATTGGAGGGCGGTTGAGAGCATCGCACAGTATAATCCTGCGAGTAGTTTGAGACACATCCTATGTATTTGTGAGAATTTATGGCTTGCTGCGGCTGATGGCAGTTTTGCAGCGCTTTGCAGTTGATTTTATCAATTTTTTGTAAAGTTGCGCGGCGGCCCGCATATTAGCCGTCTGATGGGCGTGATAGGTTGCACGGGAAATCATACGCGCGGCGACTTGGCGCTGGGTGCCACATGGCTTGGAGCGAAGGCGGCGAATTGTATTACGGGCTGCTGCAGGATTTCCGTAGTGAGCCTTGAACGCTGGTTTGCGGCCTAGCGGGAGATTATTGAAGAGACCGCGGGTAGGCATATTGGAGGTTTCGGATTACTACTATTAGATGAGTGTTGAATCTGCGGGAACGGCGACGGCGACAGGAGCGGATCTATCTGGATCTGGAACAGGGACAGGGACAAGCACAGGCCCGCTTATATATGATTATCCCGAACTGCCACGCTATATTGTGGCCCGGGGCATCGAGGGTTTCTGCGACCGCCTAGAGGCACTTTCATACGCCATTTCGCATGCCCGCAAATTTGGGCGCACTCTTCATGTTAACTGGAACGACCACATGTGGTGTCACATGCATGGAGTGAACGGGTTTGATGCATACTTTACCATTGTAGGTATGCCATATACAACAGTGACCCCTTACAAGGGCTCAATATATCCTGCAGGCGAAGACCCGTCGCGCCCAGTTGGTATGTGGATTTATGGACAGAAACCCAAATACGATTTTAAACTATTTGACGCGGATCGCCCTGAGACCATTATTATACATAGTTGTATAGGTTTCCGCCGCTACGACTGGAACGAACTATGTAATCATCTGCGCTTCCAGCCATATGTCGCCCAGCATATATGCGACGAATTCAAGAAATGCAAAACAAAAACCGTCGTTCATTTGCGCGGCACAGATCGTGCCCTAAATGACGGTCAAATGAATGCACTTATGAATGGTTATGCGAGCGCGGGGGAGAAGCCCGAAGATACATTTGTTATATCGGATGATGCTGCACTTATGGATAAGTGGCTGGAACGATTCCCTGGAACCCACCATGATACTGCATTTAGGTCGAAGTCGGCGCGTGGGATTCACCAAATGGCGGAACCTGAATTGGCGCGCATTGGGATTTCAAAGCATGACCTGAATTTGCGGATGCTTACGGACTTCGTGCGCCTTGCATTTGCGGAAAAAACCTATGCACTACAGGTGAAGAGTTATTTTTATCGAGTCCCCACACAAATTAATGGGCGACGGGTTCTCCAGTGGTTCGGTGATATATGGCATAGGAATTTCCACCCAGAATTGTTCGTGGGCAAACAAACCGCAGGAGGCGCCCTTCCTATTGGTGTCCAACCTGTGGCCGCGGCACAAGGGGCGCAGTAAAATTGACAAGTTAAGGCATGGAGTCCAGACAGCACCCACCCCAAGCCATCCAAATGAATACCAGCACATGCAATACCCCCGACTACATGCTCATCAGCATTGATGGAGGAGTCGGCTCAGGCAAGAGCACACTACTTGACCAGTTGCGTCGCGAATATCCCGAGTGGCACTTCATCGATGAGCCTCTTGATACATGGACTGCACTTAAGAATGAGGGCGGCGAGTCGCTTCTCGAGGTGTTCTATAAGGATAAGCAGCGCTGGTCCTACACCTTCCAGAACTGCGCCGTCCTCAGCCGCTATTTGAATATCCGCCGCGCCATCGACGAGTGGCAGCGCGAATGTGCACGGGATCCAACTGCAGTTAGGAGGAATGTGTTTGTGACTGAGCGGTGCCTGGAGACCGATTTCAATGTTTTCGCGCAAATGCTGCGGGATGATGGGTGCCTCGACGGAATTGAGTGGGACCTCTATAAACAGTGGTATAGAATGCTCTATGACAGTGTGCGAGTGCATGGGGTCGTATACGTGAACACATCGCCTGATGTTTGCGGGGAGCGCATCGGTCGGCGCGGACGCAAGGGAGAGGAAGAGATTCCACTCGATTATCTGAAGGCGCTCGATAAGTATCATCGGCGGTGGATTGACAACACGGCGCTGCCTGTGATGTTCTATAATAATTATGTGGGGAGTGCGGTGGGGCATAATAGGCCCGAGGACGTTGCGCGATTCGTGGCTCGGCTGCGCTGAGCCAGAATTGCGCAAGACTGGCATCGCGGTGCTAACACCGCGATGATTCGTGGCTAGGTTTGTGGCGCGTTTGCGCTGAACCCGCGCTCCTGCGCTGAACCCGCGCTCCTGCGCTAAGCCCGCGCGCCAAAAATAAACACGCTTCCGCGCCCCAAGTTGCAAAACACCACCTAACTGCAAAAATCGTATAGAAAAATAACATGAATGTCGATCCATATCTGATTTTTTGTAAGCCACCGGCAAATATGGGAGAGGTGCATAGGATTTGGGTGGAAATGCATTTAGGAGATACTGCGTATGCGTGGTATATACTTGACTCGTTAGCCCGCTGGCTCGACAGCAAAAAATATATTTACGAGGTGAATGGTGAAGACTATGTTGCATGGATTTTGCCTAACGGTTCGCGATTTGTATCCAGAGGTCCGGCTTTTTTACGGTGGTTTTTTTGTGGACTCCAGACATATAACCCAGGTCCTGTGCCAGCCCAGCCGCAGGCACCGGTGTCGCCTCCATTAAGTGGAAATGAAATGACGGATGAAATGCAATTAATGGAAGATCAACTTATGCTGTAGCAGGTGCCAGTGCAGCAGGAGGCAACCGCGACAACTCCACAATTTCCTGCACAAAGGCCTCAGTGGCGCCTTCGTGCTTGAAGATAAGTCGCGACACGTCCGCCTGGGTGAATTTGTAGTCAGCAACCGCTTCCAGGGAGGCGGCAGGGAATGCCTCACCACACCAGCGCTCGTAGATTTGCGCAATATGCTCCCGCTGCAGCCGCTTGAATTCCAATTCCATGTCAACGCGCCCAGGACGCCGCAGTGCGGGGTCGAGTTGCTCAGGATGGTTCGTCGTCATAATCACAATCCGCCCAGGAATCTCCACAATACCGTCCAGAATTTCCAGGAAAGCACCCAGAGTCAGCGGTTCATCCTGGCCCGATCGCCGCGACCGCTTCTTCGACTCGCGGCGCGTATCTTCCTCATCATCAAGCGAGACCACGGGTGGTTGTAATCCGCGTGCAACCATTGCAGCCGCCGTTGCAGCCGCATGTGCCTTCGCCTCTGCCCGCAGCACTTCACGGTCACGCACAATGTTTTCCCAGCCATTGCAGTCGATTTCCTCAAATACGTAAATTCGCTTATTATAAGGAATGTGGTAATCAGTCCCAATCGTCTTCTTATAGAAGATCAGTTCGAGTTCACGCCGAGTTGTAATAGAACTCATTGGAATAATGATCAAATTCATCTTCATATAGTTCGCAATTGCCTTAATGGCGCTCGTCTTTCCTGTCCCAGGCTCCCCGTGAAACAACAAACCCAGTGAATCTGGAATACCGAGGCGATGGTATACAGCCTTATTGCGGAACGAATTGAGTCGTTGAATGAGTTGGTCCTTGCCCTCAAAGAACATATTATCAAATGTCTTGTGCTCAGGAATAGGTAAGATAGCCGCCTGAAGAAACTCGGAATTCCAATTAAGCCGCAACACCATATGCTTGTGCGCCTCCTGGCTCAAATACTCCTCATATACTCGCTCGCACTCTTTTAGGAATGCGTGGAGGTATGGCATACCACGTCCCGTCTTCAGTTCAATCGTAAGGATCGTTTCAGAGCACACCATATTATCGGCCGAGCGTTGCGATATTTGAGATCCACCTTCCTGCTTAATGCCGTTTTGCTGTGCCTGGGCAAACATATAAATATCAGGAGCGATATTCATGCCGTTCGTCGAATTGACTGGGAGCAGTGTCTTCATATTCAGGTCATCATCTTCAGCGTCTTCCAGATTGAAATACGCCCCCGTGCGAATCCCATTGGATATCTTGGTGAAGTCTTGTTTGTTCACATAGTGAATCAGCGCCTTCATCGTAGAATCCATTATGCACTTCTGGTCAACATGGCGCAGGTCGTTCACAATACGGCCTTCCAGTGTCACACTCGACATCCCATAATGGGTGAGCCAACGGCGGGCTGAGCGGTAAATATGCATATTTTTAAACAGCAATGTGATGACTAGTATAATAATCATCAACTGGCTGTCGCGGCCCACCAATAAGGCGAGCAGAGTAGTCGGGTCATGTGAAAACATGGCTTGGCTTGGATGGTGCTGACTGAACAAAGCGCTGCGCCACCTCAATTTTACTTGCCCGATGAGCCAAATCCGCCAGCCCCGCGTGCAGTCTCAGACAACTCATTGACCAGGCGAACTGACAGCGGCATCAGACTCGGATGACAGAGTTGGAATAGGCGCTCACCGCGACGAACAGTGTATGGCTCGCTACTCCGATTATCCACCCGCGCCATAATAGAACCCCTGTAGGAATTGTCAATAATCCCCACAGAGTTTGCCAGGCGAAGCGGTGTCTTGCTAATAGACGATCGTGGGTATAGATAATAGCCACCAGCGAACTGCGGCTCACATGCGATTGCATGATCAATCGTGGCCGTGCTATTAGGAGGAATGGTGATATCGGCCGGCACATAGAGATCAAAGCCCGAATCAGACGCGTGATTGCGCGGAGCGTCCGTGTAGAAGTCAGTTAGGGATGTATCAAGAAGATGAGCACGAAGTTCCATATTACTAGGTATTTGTGTGGAGGTCTTAAGTTGATGCGCGCATGGAATATAATAATATTAAACTAATTCCGATAACGTCTTATATTGCTCTAATATTGTCGTGTGTTCCTCTAAGTGAGGGCGTTGTGTAAAAAACGCAAAATGTGCACATACTGGATAATTTACAATTAGATTGTTCTTTTTTAATCGTTTGGGTATTTCAACCGATATATTTTGCTCTTCATCGCCGTGTGCTATTGCTTTAAATATATTTACCATATCAGTTCCATACCATGCTATGCTATTAATCGATACACGTGCATAATTAACAGGTGTATGTGTTATAAAACTAGACTTCCATTTATCAACTGAGTGTGTTTTAATAGAATCTATAAATACATTATGAAGAGCTTCAGCAAATCTGCCGTCTTTCCAGCCAATATTATCCAGGCAATTGTAGCTGGGTGCAACGACATATGAAATTAAATTATTTTTATAATGCAGGTCGCTTAAGATTGCATTATTAATGATGTTAGGGTATATAAACAACGGTTCTCTGTATTTTATACGCTGATTATAGAGGGCTGAAATAAAGTCAGGTGTCAAATATACAATATCATCATCCAGACGAATATAAATTGTATCAGGCTGCACAGTGTATTTGAAAAAATGTCCAATAGATGAATTGCCGTTTATTGGCCAATCGGCCTTTATACATCTGATCCAGTTATTTTCACTTTCTAGCGCACGCATATACGCAATATCTTCTGCATTTGTTGTATTCAACCATAACTGCCAGTGGTCAAAATCTGACCGCTGTGCTTTTAAATATGGATATAATATTTCAATATAACGCTTTCGACCGGCCGGTGTTATTACAACACATTTATATACATTGTCAGTAGATAATAGTTCACTCATATGTGTTTATACTATAGTATCTCAGTATTTAAATTTGCACAAGACACCCGCATAAAGTTTATACGCTGAAATTGAAGCGCGCTATGAACAAAATACCGCCCCCTAAACTTGAGGACAGCACGCGGCCAGTATATATGGCACCCGAGCGTATATATGAAATTCGAAGCCCTTGCGATTCCGGAGTTTCCCGCGGCATTTTCGACGTCAACCATCAGACATCATGCGGTTCAACCTACAGCTGCTGCACAGGCCAGTCATAAACAGGATAAAGTATTTGGAGGTATTGTAAAAAATATTAACAACAAATATCTGTTAGTCCAAGGTCGTAATTCTGGTAAATGGTCCTTCCCTAAAGGCCACATTGAATATGGTGAAACTGCACTTGAATGTGTTTGTCGTGAAATCCGTGAAGAAACCGGTTTCCGCATTTTGCCCGCCCCTCTACGCTGCTACTCCCTTCGTGGAGGCACATACTATCTATTCTGGCTTCCCGCCGAGCCCACACCCCATCCACAGGACACCAATGAAATCGGCGCAGCCGGCTGGTTTACCCGCGAAGAAATCGAGAAGATGGAGACAAATATTGGTGTAACATCATTCTTCCGTGAACATTAGAGGCACTATGGCCACCACCCCAACAACCCTTAAGAAAGAACTCGGCTTGTCCGACCTGCTTTTTTTTGGCATCACACATATTTTAGGAAGTGGTGTGATAAACCTGGTCGCACCCACAGTATATGCGGCCGGCTCCACATATCCTGCTATCATTGGCGGAGTCACTGCACTACTATTAGGGAGTAGCGCGACATTTGCTGGCGCAATTCGCGAACACGGAACAAACAATTCTGGACAGAAACTCATCGAAGAACAAATAGGCGAGGCTGGGAAGGTTGTGGCGACTGGTGCATATTTTCTCTACAATGTATTTGCAATTGCACTCGGACTTGTGTTCATAACACGTATATTCTGCGCAGAGCGCGGGGCGGCATTCCAGGTCATGGTGGCTATTCAATTAGTCGTGGCGATGGTGGTTGTGGCAGCATATGGTATAGATGTTAATAAGACTGTTATTGATTCCGCAGGGGCGTTCTATATACTGCTTTTAGTGGGTGTAGGGCTGGCAGCGGTTTGGGCGGTGGTTGGTCGAGGGACCTATGTGCCGAATCTGGGGACGGCTGTGGGAGGGGAGACGCGCGACATAGGGCGGGCTGTTGTGTATGTGTTCTTTATATTGGCCGGCTTCGATGTGCTAATGACATTTACAGAGGAGACGGCAGATACGGAGGATGTTGTGAGAGCATTTAACGGGTCAATTGGTCTTTCGGCTGCGATTCTTTTAGGGTGTATCTTTGCATTCACTGTCTTTGTCCCGCTCCGTGGGCGGGCGGATACTTTGATGGGGTCACCGAACTTTGTAGGAGACATCGTCAGCGCACTTTGGGGGACGGAGGAACGGGTGTGGGCAAATTGGCTTGTGGCCGGCTTCATATTAGCTGCATGTTTTGTGCAGTTTGTGGGGACCAGTCGCTGGATCTATTCCGGCGCGGAGGGATGGGCGGAAGGGCTGCGCACCCTAAATAGTGCGGCCGCTCCGCATAAAATCATCATGGGGTTGGGTGCTGTCCTTACGGCAGTTATTGCAATTAACAATGTGGACCGCCTGGTCGGTTTCGCTGACATATTCCTCGTAGTTCTAATGGCACTTGTTGGATGGTCGGCTGCGCGGCGCGTATGGGCGAGCGGAGCGGAAAAGGCTGGTGAGCGCGTGCCGTGGGTCGAAAGTGGGACAACACTGGGGCTCTTTGGGGTCCTTTGGTTGGCAATTAGAGAAGTGTGGGGTGGCAGCGGTGGGTCATGGGTGCCTGAATAAATTTGAAAGGGCGGTGCTTGCTGGTATATAATTGCCTACCAAGCCACAACCAAGCCATGGAATCAAACCCAAGCCATCCGTCGCAGCAGCGCCCCATCACGGTCAACCCCGCCCTAGAGGCGAATGCCGAAGACTATCGCCCGTTTTCCCAGCAATTCCTAAAAGCCCACCCGTCAGCCGCCATGAAGGCCGTGTCGAATGTGCTTATGTGCCATGTGGCGGATATGTTCATGATTACAATGGATGTTATGTCCCGCAAGTATGGGCACAGTGTGGAGGAGATGATTAATACAATTAAGGAGGATGCCGCATGGAAGGATGCCAGTCTGCATCCTGTGCTCAAGTCGCTCACCTACTTCGACCAGGACGAATTCTATGATCTGGCACGTGGAACGGACCTGTCTGGCCAAGTCTGGGCCGACACGGCGAAGAAACCGGCGGTGAAGCGGCCGCGAGTCGGCGCAAAACGGAAGGCAGCCGAAGTGGAAACCGAAGATACTGCGATGGCTGCGAAGGACATTACAACTGGAATTATGAATCTACAGTTGAAAAGTTCTGATACGGACGGCGGTGCGCCCAAGAAAAAACCCACACTCAAACTGAAAGCAGCCAAAGCGGCGGCTGCCGCTGCTGCACAGACAGTATAACAATTAATGCTTCTTCTGTATAAATACTTGTGTTTGGCGCAAACCCATCTTTACAATTCTTTTATGATACCCATTCAAAAACCCATCAATACCGCGCTGTGTCAAATCTGGACCACCCCAGCCATAATCATCAAATATCATATACCCTCCCTTTTTCAACTTTCTAAACGAAAGCACAGCATCTTCCATAACATATTCTGGCTCATGATTACCATCTACATAGATTATATCAAAATATTCATCTTGAAATTTCGGTATCTGCTCATGTGAAAACCCACGATGTTCCACAATTTTATCAGATATACCAGAGTTCACAATATTTTTCTTAAATGTGTTATATATGGTATCCTGGCGCTCTTTGTATTCAGGGTAATCTTCATAATCCATCCAAGGGTCTATACAATGTAATTCAGAATCTGAATGTGCCCCATATGAGCGCCCAACAGACAGCAGATTTGCCCCATAAAATGTCCCTATTTCAAGATATTTGATAGGGTTTGCGCCATCATTGTTTGGTATTATACCAAACCAATTAGAAGCAAGTCTGTATGCAGTTCCTTCAAATGTTCCAGGTGTGCTCATTATACTAGTATAGTTAGATTTTAAAAATATTGAAATATATATATTATTGCCGTAGTCTAGCGGCAATTCGCGCAGACCGGCGGTATGGGCACGCTGTAGAAAGTGCAATTAGAGTGGAAGCGGCTTCATAGATTTCCTCATCGACAGCCGGCTCCGCATAAAAACCGGTGGGCTTGCTATTAGGGCGCAGTTGGCGGGCGCGTGAGCGAGTAGTAACAGGCATTTCTATATTTTTATTAGGGTGCCGTGTTTAGATTCGGTCGCGGTCTCTTAGGTGCCGACTGTGATTCATATGAATTATTATTATTTTCACTCGTATTCGGTGATGGTGTGCGTATAGGTGGTATAACCGGCGGCGGAGGGGATGGCTTCAAGTGGCTCAGTGATATGTCAAGCGAATCATAATCAAACTCAGGTTTATAACCAGTGCTAGACCGCTTAGCGCGCTCAGACTGATACTTATCCGCACCGATTACATCTGCATGCTCACCAATGCGTGCAGCCGTTCCAAAGTCAATTAGGAGGGGGCGTATATATGAACCTATCTCATCCAATTCTACATACAAATTTTGAGGATGTATATCACGGTGCATCCAGCCGGCCTCATGCATTGCTGTCAGAGCCTTCCCAAAATCTCTGCGGAGGCGCTCTATAAACTCGGGTGTGAATCGATGTGGTTCGGCCGTATATAAATTACCAAGTGTTAAACCAGCTATATAATCTGAAATAATAATATATTCATACTCATCTGCTTTTGGACTAAGTGCAAGCGTTGGTATTTTCGGACGTAACTGTCCTCCGCTATATGTGTGCAACTTTTTCATAAGGCCCACAAACCGCGGTATATACTTTGCAGCCTCGGCATCGTGAGTCAACTCACTAAGGGCTGTTATTTCATTATTTATTAATTTAAATATTAACTGCTTATCAGCCCCTCTATTTGCATTATTCACTGGTATAGATGCATTTATGAACTTGCATATAATAAATTTACCTGCAATCTTATATTTATATACCACTGAAAACTTTCCCATTCCCAACCTTTCAAGCCTTTTAGCCGTCAGCCATGCCGCTTCAAAATCGTCAGCAGGTATACCTAGGGTTTCAGGTATATAGTCCGTTAGTATATACTGATTTCCCCCGTGCTGCTTGTGACGCCGACTGCGCGCACTTCTAGCCCTCTTTCTTTTACGGGTTGCCGCTGCACCACCTTTCTTTTCTGTGGCAGAAACCGTTACTGGCTGCTCGAACCACTTTACCGCGGCATAGTCTGCCTGTGATACTTTAGTTGCACGCGACATACTTTACACACACTCTAATTGACAGTGTGAAAAGTATATACTTCATATATGGCTAGTTTAATAATACCCCTCATATGGCCCCACGGCACTCACATCAGCCGGCACATAGGGAGCAGGGTCGCGTGGTCCAGCAGGCTTCCCTGCAATCGAGGGCTCGCCCTTCATACATGCACCCTTCGCCACATCATACACATCGGCCCACAGGCGGGCAAAGCGCTGCTCCTGGGCAGACGCCTGGGCCTCGGACAACTTGGCGGCCGTGCAGAGACGGCGCAGGAGTTCATTCCCACGATCACGCCACGTTTCAAAGGAAATATCCAGATCACGGGCCGGAATCGTCTTGGCAAAGCAACGTGCAGTCGTCTCGGCCACCGGTTCACGGTCGTGTGTGGTCGCATACGGCTGGTAAAGTGTAGCCTGAACGATTCCTGATGGGCTCATGAGGTCCTTCTTCAGGCACGCCAACTTACTGAGGATAAGGCGCAATTCCGAGTAGTCCCGTGGACCCTCTGAAACGGACTCCACACCGGCCTGCTCAAAGACACTTAGGAGTTCAGCCGCGCCGGCCAAAGTGTAAAGACAGTCTGGGTTGCCGGCGCCGGCCAAAGTGTAAAGACAGTCTGGGTTGCCGGCGCCGGCGACCACGCCCGAGAAGCCTTCGGCGGGCACCCAAGGTAAAGTATTCCGCTTACGGACAAAAAGATAGACCGTAAAAAAGACTGCCGTTAAGGCCATTACTATCCACACATAATCCATCCAATGCATTGCTATTAGGAGTGTATATTTATTCGAGCGGTGTCGGATCACCTGCCGACGCCTCTGCAGTTACCTGCTGCTGCACAGGCAACTTTGCGGCGGGTGGCGGCGTGGGCATTTCTGCCACAGCCTGTCGGTGGACCTTCGAGAAGAACCACGTGGCCAATTCTTGTTTATACTCGGCGCGGCTAGTGATATAGCGGTCGATGTTGAGCGTCTCCTCTTCTTCGAGACACATGTGCCATACATGCACCACTTCACGCTGCCCCATACGGACAGCACGGGCCATTGCCTGATCCATAAGAGCGGCTGTCCACCACGGCGACATAAATACCACGCGATCGCAGCACTGCAAGTTGAGTCCCACACCGCCTGCCTGGAGTTGCAGTAAGATGGCTGCAGAGCCGGGTGCATCCTCCACAGCACGGAGGGCTTCACGACGCTGTGCCTGATTGAGTCCACCGTGATATTCTGAGATTGTGTCAATTAGACCAGTTTCTGCCAGATACTTCTTCAGAAGAGCGATTTCATCGTCGAAGTGGCAAATGAAGATATATTTGTGCGGACCGGTGGCCATATCCGCTTTGATTCGTTGACCGACCGCCTCGAATTTTGTCACTGGGAGCGTCCAGTCAGGGCGCTTGTAGTGTGGATTTGTGCGCCGCTTGCCGTTAATGTAGACCTGGGGGTGCACACTGATTTGGCGAAGGCGCAGCAAGAGTGTGAGCATCATGGCGCTGTTATGGACATCATGTGCATATTCCTCGAGTTGACGCTTGATAACACCCTGGATGACACCGTAGAACTCGGCCTCTTCGGGCGTCTCAAACGGGAGCACAACGCGCTCCACAACCGGCTCAGGTGGGGCGTCGGCGATGATACTACGCATTTCCTTAAGAGAACGGTGAAGCACCAGGTGAGGGATGATGGTGGTGTGAACAGCGTCATTCCACTTGGGTGCAGCGGACACGCCACACCACTTCAGGAGAGCAGCGGCATCATGCAGTGAGTTCACCACAGGAGTGCCGGTGACAGCCCAGCGACCGACTGTGGACTTCAGTGCTACACACCGCTTGTAGAGCGCCGTCTTGGGGTTGCGAATACGGTGGGCTTCATCGAGCACCACACGATCCCAGTCAGCATTGATGAAGTAGGGGGCATAGTTGTCCTGGAGCAACTTGTCATAGTTGCTCACGAAGACGGCCTTCTCGCAGGTCGTTGAGCGGTGCACAAGCGACCAGCCGTTGCGGTCAAACGTGAACACATTGAGGTCGGCCTTGCGTGCCATGTTTACCCAGTTGTCAATTAGGGCGAGTGGGCAGAGGAGCAAGGTGTGCTTGGCGGGGCTGTTGTGGACGAGGCCAATGATTTCGAGGGTCTTACCGAGACCCATGTCATCGGCCAGGATGCCACCGCGGACAGTGCGGAGCATCTTGTAGCCGTTGGTCTCGAGATTAGCCATCCACCTAATTGCAATGACCTGGTGTTCGAAGTATGTATAGGAACCGACTTGTTTGAGATCATGGAGTGGCGCGGGAGGAAGCATGTCGGTTGGCTTGAATAGACTGGTAGTCGGTCTACAAAAAAGACTGACGGTGTGTTTCAAATTTTTGATGGCGGGCGAGTCTATATGAAGATCAATTAGGGATATCGTCTGTGTAGAAGACTGGCTCCTCTTCCCCGCCCCATGCATGGGGTGGGGAGGGGTCACGGTATGGAGGCACTGGGCTGCTCTTAGGGGGTGCAGGAGTCTCAGTTATGAGATGTCGCAGGAGGTATGCAAATGTGAGGAGTGGTAGGGCGGTTAGTATAAGGGCCTTGAATTGGCCAAATGCCTCTGCGGCTTGGACGGCTTCGTAGGGGTGTGCGACGCACATTAGGTGGCTTGTGTAGAGGTGCATGGCTGGCTGCAGTTAGGGTGTGTGTGGCCTGGCTTGGCTTCAAATTTTTGTGGGCGGCGCGGCGTTGTATCACATAAAAAATGTTCTAAGGGCGGGGGGGTGTTGTTTGTTTTGAGGGTTTGTTTTTGTATGTTTGTGTGTTTGGGGAGGGGGCGCGGCCTGCTTACTCGCTCATGGTGGGCTCGGGGTAGGTCACATCGAGCGTCTTGGTGGCCTCGTCGAAGCGGCCGACATAGACACCGAGCGAGCCGTCCTCGTTGACCTCCCAGAAGTAGGTGTTCTTGCCCGAGTCGTTCTTGAAATACTCAGTGCCGTTGAACTCGATGTTCTCGAGCCCAGTGTCAGCAGGGAGCGTCTCGGGCTGGGGCGCAGCGACCTTCTTCTTGAGGACCGGCTTCTTGGCGGGTGCAGGGGCGGCATCCGAGAGGCCGACCTTGGTGAGGAGATTGGCCGCTGCGGCCTTGGTGGCCTCGTCAGTCTTGGCAGCGGCCTTCTTGGCCTTCTTGGCCGCAGCGGCCTCAGGGTCCTTGGGAGTGCGAGCCTTCTTGGGCTTCTTCTCCTCAGTGGCAACCGAGAGGCCACTGCTGAGAGCCGCACCGAGCACAGAAGCCTGTGCCTTGGCGGCCTTCTTCTTGGCTGCGGTCTCGGCGCGCTTCTCACGAGCGGCGGCGCGCTTGGGGGCGCCCTCAGGGTCCTCTTCGTCGAGTTCACGAGCGGCGACTGCCATGGCCTCCTTGCGGGTAGCCTTGGGGTCAGTCTCGCGCATGCGCTCAAGGACCGAGTTGACGCGGTCCGTCCACTCGTTGAGTTGCTTGGGCGTCTCGCCCTTGGGCATGGAGCCCTTACGCTTAGGCTGTTTGCCAACAGCCTTAGCGGCCTTCTTCATAAACTCTGCGAGGACGATCATTGCCTGCGCAGGGTTTGCTGCGATGAGCGCCTCAATATCCAGAGGACCCGTAGTGGAAACGGGCTTCTCAGTGGACATCTCGACGGCGGACTCGACAGCGGACGCAACGGGGAACTCAGTGGTAGACATGGCTTGAAGCTTGGGGGCTTGGGGGCTTGGGGGCTTGAGAGTGTTGTGCCAGAAGGCGGCTTTTAGGGTGGTCGGTGACCCCCATTTCAAGTTTTTTTTTAACTTGAAAACTACCCCTCAGGCTCGCATGGTGGCCATCCAGGGGGTCCATTTCAAGTATAAAAAAAACTTGAAATGTGGAAAAATCACCCACTAGAGGGCAGCCGTGAGGCCCCGTTGGGGGGAGCGTAGTGGCTAGAGGCGAGGCAAGCCCACATTGAAGGCACCTACGGGCGCTGGAGTGGTAAACTACCCGTCTCGAAACTCAGGGGGCTATATACGATTTGCAGTGTGCCGCAAGGTGCCTGTGGGTGCGGAACTCCCTGGGTCGGTGTGACTCGACACCAGGTGCCTGGTGCGGCCTCTTAACGGGGGCTAGCACAAGGTCTCGGATTGGACGGCTATTGCACATAGCACTTCGCTCAGTATAAGTTCGGACCCTCAAAGACATGTAGAGGGTATGGAGTCGCAAGGCTTCTAGGCATTACCAGGTGCCGCCGCGGGCTGTTCGGGCAATGGGGTGCGTGTAGCGTGGTCACAGCAGATGGCTTGCAGTAGTCGTCTGGTCCGGGGCTGGTTTGAAACGAGCTCGCGTTGGAGTGCCTTTCGCAGATAACAATGGCACTGGCTGTGGATCGAACCGTCCACAGTTACGACACATTGGTTTACCGACACCTCATCCATGCCTACCTCCCAGGGCCAAGGGACCCCCGCCTTCAAGACCATGAAGGCATTCATCCCAGACAGTGTTCGCCGCGTCGCCAGTAAGCAAGGCGTCGAACTCTCGACTGGATTGGTCACCATCGTCGCTCCAGACCCGCGCATCGACCTCCCACTCCCTTACGGCCGCTCCTTCGAGGACTGGCTAGACGAGGAGTCGGCGAAGTATGAGCACATCTGTGACGACTACGAGGGGCCGTTTGACGAGCGCGGGTCGCCGTCTGACTGGTGCGAGTGCTGCGCCTTCCGCTCAGACATGCAGTGGCGCCACTCGACCCGCCAGTGGCTCCTCAATCCTCCCCCTCCACCTCCTAAGCCGGCTGCACCGGCACAGGCCAACCTCCGCTGGTATGAGACCCAGCACTTCAAGGCCTGGTTCGCCGAGCAATCGGACACCTGCAAGGAGGCCCTCCGTAGCGGCACACCTGAAGCACGCTGGCTCGCGGAGGACCTCTACTTGGGCCCAAGCACGCGCACCATCTCTTGGTCTGACCGCATGGACCGCATCGACCCTGAGTGGGAAGCCAAACTCGCTGCACAGAAGCCCGAGTATGTGCTGGAGGCAGAGGCACGCGCTGCAGAGATTGCGGCTGCGGACCCGGTCACACTCGAGCATCCCCACTTCGGTGCGACTCTCCACGACTGGCTTGCTGGTCGCCGCGGGAAGTCCACTGCGAAGGAGCGCGAGGCCGAGTTCCAGCGTTGGCTCGACACCAAGAAGGGGGTGCGGCCAATCTGGTGTGGCGTAGACAAGAAGCCACGCCCAGGTGTCACATCGGCACCCACATCGTCCGTGCGCATCACCAACATCCCAGATAACATCCAGTTGTGGGATGTGCGGGAGATGTTCTCGCACTGGCCAGTGCGCGATGTGTTCCGCCCAGTCGATACATCGACTGGCGTGAAGCGCCCGTTCGTGTTCGTGGAGTTGCTGGGTCCAAACGACGCGATGGAGGCAGTTAATGCGCTGAGCGAGAGTGTCTGCTACCTGCACGAACATGTGCTGAAGTTTGCCGTAGCCGACAAGTCTAATACAGCCCGCAAGAAGGCATAATGCAGCCCCCACACGATAGTAAGTATGGTTCAATCTAGCCCTTCTAACACTTCCCCGCGCACAGCATTGCACAGATGTTTGACCTTTTTTCATATGCAATTAGGGATGTGCTGGGGGCGGGGGGAAAAATTTGAGGGGGCGCAGGTGCGCCTGGTGATTGGCCGACAACTCGTCAAGTTTCCACACAAGCCACCTATCATGCCAGCCACCCTTGCCGCCATCTCCAAGTCCCTCATCCTCAGCCGCATTCCCCGCCGCTATACGGAGGACGATCTGAAGACGCTCTTTAACGACTTCTTCGGGGAGGTGCGGGACGTCTACTGTCCACTCGACCAGTCCACTGGCCGCAAGCACCGCTATGCGTTCATTGAATTCAAGCGCCTCGAGGACGCCATCAAGTGCCACAAGCAAATTAACAGCGAGGCAGGGATTCTGCTTGATGGTGTAATCCTGCGCGTCGACTACGCGCGCAATGGGCGTCAGTCACCTGACAACATGCGCTGTCGCATGCCTTCCGTTGAGGTATGGGAGGAGTGTGCGCAGAATTAAGAGGTTCCATGGCACACAGGCGTGCACAGAGCACACATATACCACACAAACGGAGCCACGCCATCCATTTTTTATATGGACTGTGGTGCAGTCCGCATAAAAAAATTTGAAGATGTGCGCTGGTGACTATATATGCTGCCCACCGGCAAACCACTCTTCAAGCCACCATTCAAGCCATGGAAATTACACGTGAATACCGTGAAAACACCGTCATTGCGGCGCACGAGTATATCGAGCGTGGCATTGTAGCCGACCGCATTCGCGCATGTGCTGCACTTAGGAGGTGCGGCGAGGTCGTGGAGGACAACGCGGCGGTGCCACTAAAGCCGGTCATGCCGCGTCTTAGTCAGTGGGCTGCTGCGGCTCGCAATGCGAGTGTGGCGTTTGACCTGCTCATCGCAGTGAACCAGGCGATAGAATGTGACAGACGGCTCGTGAAGATCTGCTATGAACTCCACAAGAACACGTGGTTTCTTGAGGAGCACGCCGAATTTGCGCGGCATCTCTATGCGGGCCTACGCGACCTCCTTGTGCGCCACGGGGAGGACTACTGCGAAAGCCTCCCCGCGTATATCATGCGCACAATTGAGGCGCTCGTGCCGGCCGCCGCGCGGTCCGCTCCAAAAACAATGGGCTTACTGCAGGGCCTACTGAAGCGACTCCAGCCCAAGAGTTGGCGCAGTCCGCCGTCACTGGCGGCTTTAGAAGAGGTCATCAGTCCGCATCGCGACGCGGTGTGGGCCGCGGTCCTTCAGTGGACCGCCTACGCGGCGCACTATAAGCGCCCTGCCGACTATGTCGCACTCATGCGGGCAACTATTGTGGGCGATGTCGGTTGGGAGCATGCGTGGGCCACAGTCTGCGGAGCGGTCGATGCCGACCCAACGCTAATGGACGACGGGGCTTTCCGCGTCCACCACGCGTGCATCAAGACGCGTGTGCTGCATGCGTGATAAGCCTACAAACAATAATAAAACACCTCGAACATTTTTAATGGTCTAAAAAATTTGATGACTGGCACTTAGGAGTATGTAGTGCAAGCCTGTCCACACTACAAGTCAGCAATTTCAAGCCATGGAACGTTCACAGAACCAGCATGTATGCTACTTCTACACGCAACTTAGCGGTGCAACAATGTCCCGAGACAATCGGCGGTTCTGGCTAGACCTCAATATTCCAAACGAGATTCTGGCAAATATCCACGAGTCAAGTGCAGTCGAACATATTCATGATGCAGTCATGTCACCTGAGTCGGTTGTGTCAATTATGTGGGTATATTACTTGCACCCACGGCACTTCAATCGCACATCGGATATATGCCGACCGCTCATTCAAATCGCGCGTTTCATCTACCACCATGTTCACCGTGAGCGCAGCGGTGACAAGCCGCAGCCCCTCGAGCAGTTCCTGTGGATGTTTCTGGCAGAGTTCGATGCAGCGCCGCCGTCGCCGGCTCCTCATTGGGGATCCGAATTAGATGGGGTGTGTGTGTTTAGGGTATTTGACGAACTCCGCGCACAACTATATCCTTGTGAGGTTCGTGGCGAGTTGTCTGTATACAACTGGCCATCGTATCATGCGGCAACCATCCAACTGCTCACACGCGAGTTCTATGATATGCTTGGTCATGCAACTGCCCCTCTGGCACCGGCTGCACACAAGGCGGTCTACAAGAAAATCGCCAAGCATCTCCAGGTGGCCCGCTTACCACATGTCAAACTTCTAATTGAGGCCTATTTGGAGAAATGCGTGGCGGCGGGGGCGGAAGACCCTGAGTATATCACACGGCGCGCGCTATACCGCATGAAAATAACCGGTGAATTTGACACCCGCACTGAAATTGGTCGAGCAATGAGACAGCATGAGTTCGTAACTGAACACATGTGGTCTGTTGGCGACCCACCTGAAGAGGCTCCTGGGCCTGTTCCTGTTCCTGTTCCTGCTCCTGCTCCTGCTCCTGCTCCTGGGCCGGCACCTTCTACACCCCCGCACCTGGAACGGCAGCGTGCTGTTATTCATGAACCATTCAATAACATTGTGCGCAACCTTCTCGCAGAATTGACAGAGGCTTCGATTGCAGCAGATTCAAATATTCCAAGACAACCTTATCTTCGTGTGGAAATCCCCCCACTCAACCTAAGTGCAATCACACATGTATCCGACGATGAAACGCCCGCAACGCCTCCACGCGCCTACAGCCGCGGTATGCTCCGCGATGACAGGCACCTGCGCAGACGCTTCTAAATGCTATGCACAACTGACTTAATAAACCCTCAAACATTTTTATTTGCCGAGTGCAGGTGATGGCTGGAAACGCTCAATGAACTTAGCCGGCATAGGTTCGACCGGTGCAACTGCTGTTAAGGGACCATCCATGGGTGCACGCTTCACCGGGGCATACTGAGGATTGAATGTATTCCGGACATACTTGGGGAAATCTATACCGCAATGGAGGTCGCCCTGTGTTCCATAAACCCCATATGCGTATGTTTGGGCCGGCTGCTTCTCCATTGTGAGGCCTGACACCTTCTCCCATTTACCACCGCATACCATGCGGCCTTCTGCTAGGAAATTACAGCCGGCAAAATTTGCATACACACTGTTCATTCTTTATTATACACCTGAGACTTAATTTGGAGCGATCTATTGCAGCGGATTATAGTCATACACCCGCTCGACGCCTAAATGAAGTAACCCGTGAACTCCAATTAGGATTGCAAACAGGGTTACTGCGCCGATTTTAGCCAGCGACATCCCGTGCATCCACATAACTGCAATTAGGAGTATGGCTAGGCCGGTTGCGGCTAGGGCAGCAAAGGAAGGACTAGTTATTAACATGGAAGCCATTTTAATAACTCGTTTCATATTTTCGGTGGGGGCGCAATTAAGCCAGTATAAGTTTGGCAAAGATGGCGAGCCCAATGATCTGCCACACATTGCGCGCCGGTCTGGCAATGGTGAAAAGATCGAGCACCACGGAATTCCAGAGGAGTTTCCCGATGAATGCAATTATGACGATTGAGAGGATGAGCGCGAGGAGCGCCGAGATGAAATCAACATATGACTGGCGGGTGTCGAGTTTGGACGATGCGTCGGACGCGACGGTGTTGACAACGGCCTGGAAGGCTTCCTTGAGGACCATGGTTTCTGCTATTAGAGGTGGTATTATACGTCGACCGACTCATGGACCAGTTTTGCCGACTCCTTGGTGGTCCGCTTGGAGTTGATGAAGTCGAGGAGGTCCTTCGCCTGCTGCTCGTCATTGAAGCGCTCGGTGAAAATGCGCTGGAGGTTCTTAGGGCCGAGACCCTCGGGGCGCTTCACCTCCTTGAGGCGGACGCGGCCACCGGAATTGCGGAGGGCGAGGGCGTCGATACCGTTCTTCTTCATGATACGCATAATGGCGTCCTCGAGGGTCTTGCTGTGCTTGGTCTTCTCGCGGACCTGGACCTTGATTTCGGCGATCTCGTCCATATTCTTGCGCCAGCGCGTAATAAGTTGAGGAAGGGCCGACATGTCGTCGTCCGCGGGGAGCGCCGTAATCTCTCCCGTGGTCTCCTCGAATTCATTCTGGGGCTGGTCCTGGTTAGTCTCCATTTATCTGAATCAATGTGCTGAAAGTTTAGGTCTTTGAATAGCCGCGACTGGCGCGCCGCTGTCTAAATTTGATATTGCAATTAGGGGTGCAGTGTAGGGCAACCAACAAGCCATGTCCGAGTCACGTGCAGCAGTATTACTGGGAAATCTGTGGTATATGATTGCCACACGACTGTTTGATAAAGTATGCGCGGTCACTGAACTGGACGCGGAGCGGATAAGTGCGCTGCGGGAGATTGCACTGAGGCCGATGGATTTTGAGGTGGCTGTCGAGGAGCGGGCTGATGGACTGGAGGCGCTGCTGGCTCATGTGGAGGTTGGTGGTGCATTTGCTGCGGCCAGCCCGAGTGGTATTGAGTAGACTGCCAGGAAGTCTGATGGTGGCTTGGTATTAGACGGGATTAAGTGGCAGAAGTCTTGTTCACTGTCGCTGCCGCTGCCGCTGCCGCTGCCGCTGCCGCTGTAACTGTAATAATCTATATAGCCGTCATCGCATATACTCAAAACACATCCCATGTGGGCCCTCTCTAAAATTGAAGCGGATTGCATTTAGGGTGTGTTTGGCATCCGACCAAGCCACGTGATGTCAAGTGCCGCCGCCACACGCCCCGCTGCTGTTGAATACTACAAGCCGCCTCCTCCACACAAGCGCCCAGCCGATGCCGCCGAATTCCTGGCATCCCTCGATGAGACCAATCGGCAACTCCACGAACTAGCCCAGGAGAAACTCGGCAGTTCCTATTTCATGGACCGCTGCCATGGCTACAAGGCCTGGAAGAAGGCGCAGGCTGCGGCAGCCACTGCAACGGGAACAAAGTAAGAGCTACAGAGCCGAACAAAAATGCTATTTTTAATCATCATCATCGGCAGATGCCGAAAGTTCATTGAGGAATCCTAGCATGCGGTCAACTGCCTCTTCGTTCATCTCAAACATATTGTTGATAATTCTCCATGCAATCGCCTTGCGACCGAGCGGTGTTATGCAAGCGGCCCCCGTTAAAGACACGATTGACCCGATGTAGTCTAGTAAAGTATCGATGCTGTCGGTCGGTGCGTCGGCCAGTTGGCCAGTGGCAGCAAAGTTTGTAATGGTCGTAAAGTATGCCTCCTCGTCAGCAAAGTATTCGACGAGGGAATATTTGGGGCGGATCATAATGGCAGATGCTGGTGACGTTGGTAGCCATTCTTTAAAGTAATCGTAATTATAGCATTTAGGGATATGTGCAACAAGTTCTGGGAGAGTCGTGGCTGATGCTTTCAGGCAAAAGGGGCATTGCACTTTAAAGTCCAAGGGCACTCTGGGGTTTTCACGATACTTTAGCAGGGGGATGGGCTGGGGGTTCGCAACAGCCTCTGACATACTTTATCTGATTCTTTAGGGTGGCGGGAAACTTTAAGATTGTCTTTCCTGGGTCGGCCGCCGACGGACTTTCCAATGTGCTTTTTCACTAAAGTGCACTTTACCATAAAGTATACTTTAGGGGTTACCATTGCATGCATACACAAGTTCATTTAGGATACGCGGTGACGGCTGTTGTCACAGGCGACCGGCAAAAATTTGAAAGCTAGTCGCCGGCCGCGCGTAAGGGCGCGCAAGCCAACAAGCCAAACCAAGCCATGTCACTCTCGAATATTCACATTCAAGCCAGCAAGGTTGTCCCTGCCACGGGCGACCAGCAACTCCTGGTGAGCGTCAACGTAACTGGAGGTGAGATTCCTCGCACGCCCGTCCACTTCGTCATCGTCCTTGATGTAAGTGGCTCCATGGGCATGGACGGGCGCCTCCAAAATTGTGTGGACAGTCTCCGCTTCGTCGCCAAGTTTCTCAATGAAGGCGACTACTTCTCCCTCATCACCTACACCGACGACGCGGACATGCCCGTGAAGTGTGTCCGTGTGGACGACGCTGGGCGTGCGGCGATTGAGAAGACTCTCCGCACACTTCAGCCCGTCGCCTCCACCAACATGGGCGCCGGCATCGCCTTGACTGCCAGTGCCCTCGATGCCTGCCATGCTGTCGCACCTGGGATGAAGCAGGGCGTCATTCTCTTAACGGACGGTCACGTGAACATGGGAATTGTAGACCAGGGCGGGCTACTCGACCTCGTCAAGTCAGCCGTCGTCGGTCATCCTGGCACGAGTGTGACCACTGTCGGTTACGGGACAGACCACAACAGGGATCTCCTGAACCACGTGGCGACGGAGGCCGATGGCACCTACAACATTGTGGTGGGCCGTGACGACGTTGCTGGTGCGTTCGGTTCCATTATGGGGACGATGATCAGTTGTTGTGCAGTTAATGCACGGATCATTCTGCCTGCGGGGACTGCAATTAGGGAGCGTGAGCGCCGCGTGGACACGCTCGCCGACGGGCGCATCGCGGTGCGCCTGGGCGATTTGTATGACGGCCTCTCGGCGACCTTCGTGGCGTCCGTGCCAACCGGTGTGGACTGTCATACGGTATCCCTGCAGTGCTACGGGGTGGCCTCCAAGAGTGATATGGAGGTGACCACGGTAGTCGCGGAGGCCAATGCGGCAGCACTTGAGGACATCGCGGTCTACGGGCTTCGCCAGGATGTGTCCGAATTTGTGCGCTCCTGTGTGGGCGACGAGGCAGAAATCCGGGCGCGCCTGGATGCACTGAAGACGGCCGTTGCAGGCTGTGTGGTGGCGGGTGCGAAGAACGCGACGATTCTTGGGCTTCTCCGCACAGAACTCGAGGAGTATGAGGCTGCGCTGGCGCGGGGCGGCGGTGTCTTGCGGGCGGCTGATGCGGGAATCTTCGCACAGCATGCGCGGTATCTCAGTCAGGGGAGTGGGACGCGCGCTGTGAGCGGACCGGCCTTCGTCGAGGACCCGTTCAGCACACCTGTTTCACGAATGGTGAGCGGAGCGGCGGTGCGCTCAGTGACGCAGCCAGTTGACGATGACGTGGTGTCTCCGCCTATGCGCCTTGCACGAGCGAATGCTTCCATGAGCGCCGCGTGGCCGCCGGCGGGGGGTTCTGCGGGTGGTTCGTGGTTATCTGGGATGCGCACGGGTGACCCAATTCATCTGACGCCGCGGCCTTCTCTTTCGCGGTCAGTCGCCGGTGGATATCCGCTTCCACCGGTGCCGTCTGCGCGCATGTATGCGGGCCCGGTCGACGCCCAGCCTGTGCCAACAGGAGGCTGGCCGCCGTCGATGTCAGACGCCATTGCAGCCATGTGGCCATATGGCACCCCCTCGGAGCCACGCGAGGAGTAATCAAAGCCTAAACCGCGTCTACTAATAATTAATTAAGCGACCATAATGTCTATTCCAAATCAGCACAAACCAATTACAACAACCTCCGCCGGCAACGGCACCGCTAAATATTTTTTGCTCGACGGCACGGGGTTCGTAGAGCGTCTGGAGACATTCGGCAACGACCTAACTGTAGTCAATGCGGCCCGTGTATCATTTGCGAAGGAGTCACATGCGCTCGATGAGCGGGATGCCAAACTTATCCGTTATTTGGCCCGCCACAATCACATTACGCCCTTCTTCCATCCCCAGGTGCGCTTCCGCCTCAAGATGCCTATTTTTGTGGCCCGTGAATGGTTCCGTCATACGATCGGGTTTTCCCGCAATGAGGTTTCGCGCCGCTATGTCGATTCGCGGCCTGAGTGCTGGGTGCCTGTGGGCGGTATTCGTGAGCGCGATGCGAAGGCGAAGCAGGGTAGCAAGGACACGTTTATTGCGGCCAACAACGAGGCCATCGGACTTATCAGCAATTTCCAGGCAAACGCCGTGAATTTCTACGAGGATCTCCTCAAACTCGGCGTGGCACCCGAGGTGGCGCGCGGTGTGCTTCCCCAGTCCATGTATACAGAGTTCATTGAAACGGGATCGCTATATGCATATGCACGCCTCTGCAAACTCCGCCTCGACCCGCATGCGCAGAAGGAAATTCGCGACTACGCAGACGCCATTGCCCGTTGTCTGCAGGGTGCCTTCCCTGTTTCATGGGCTGCACTTATGGAGAATGTGTGGGATGTTGCGGAGCCTGCATCCGCGCCCGCGCCTGCAATCGCGGTCACAGCCCAACCCCTAATTGAGACTCCAATAGTTGCACCAGTCGCCGTCCAGGAGCATTCTCCAGAATTCATCCCAGCACCGCCATCATACCCGCCTCGAGCCTTCCCTATTAGTGTTGATATGGAACTTCCCGCCGTAGAAATTACCATTGATTCTACTCTTCGGAAACTTCAGGAGTTGCAGGTTCATCCTTGGGGGTGTTAAGCAAGGCACGGGGCCTATGGGCATCATATAATGCGATGGCTAATATGACCACAATAAATGTGAGACTGTTACGCGAAAACACCAGCCAATCATAGTCAAATCTTGATACGATTACATACGGTAATTGTATGAAGGTCATTTCTAGTCTACTAATTGCCGCTATTATTTAGATTTCTTCAGGCTGCGCCACACGGCCCATACTCCGCCGGCTACCGCGGTTGCAATTAGGAGTGTGGTGGCGGTGGCTCGGGAGTCACGGGATATTTGTGTGGTAAATCCTTCTTTGTCATCAGATGGTTCCCAGTCATCAGGAAGGCTGCATATATGGCACGCCGCATCGCCTTGTGTGTCTGATGCCTGATCCCCCCATTGGCGAATAATATACTCCTTACTGCCAAATAGTCGAAGCATGCTGAGTTGTGACAGCAAACCCATATATCCGTCATATTGGATTGTTATAGGAAAGGCATTATCAACAAGCACGCGTGCCCCTGTGCGAGTCATGAGATATGCATGATTAAGATAGAATGCGCGTATTTCTCTGTTTAGATCGTCAATCGGTGTTGAATCCCATGACCATGCACCGAGATTCCATATATCCCATTTAGATGAGTCGCGCATGCGCGGGCTGTTTTCTACATGCTCCTTCAAGCGACGGAATGTGCCGGCAGATAATTGGATGTCATCTTCTAGCACAAGCACCACGGGGGCATTTTGTCGGAGAAACCATTCGGCCACAGAGAGATGGCTGTAATAGCAGCCGATTGCACCTACACTACCTATATCTTCATGGGCTCTGCGCCGGTTCTTCTTTATGTTGCGGCGAACAGTGAGAGCTATATTCTTGTCGGCATCCATATCAATCGTCTTGGCATCCTTCGCCGACCACCGCTGAATGCCTGCAGGAAATTCGGCGAAGCCTGGCTGGGCCTGGAGGCGCTTCCAGCGGTCTGGTTTGCGGTCCAAATTTATGCATACGACTGGAATCTTTGTAATATCCCACGACATGTCTTTACTATATACTCGCACTTTCCTAATTGCCGGCAAAAATTGAGATCTGGAAGGTGCAGTGGCAATTAGCACCAACCAACAAGCAAGCCATGGGACAACTCACACTTATCATCGGATGTATGTTTGCACAGAAGACAACGGAATTGCTGCGCCAAATTCGCCGTTATTCCTCTATCGGATACAAGGTTCGTGTGGTGAACTATAAGGAAGACACGCGGTATGGAGAAAATTGCATTTCATCACACGATGTCGACCAGCACGAGGCGATGTGTGTGGATAGTCTGGGGGTATTGGAAGGGCAATTAGGGGATGTGGATGTGTTGGTGATTGATGAGGGGCAGTTCTTCGGGGATCTGTTTGAGTGCGTGACTAGGTGGGTGGATACACTGCCGCTCCATGTGATTGTGTGCGGACTCGATGGGGATGCAGCGCGTCGCCCGTTCGGTGATGTGCTGCGCCTGGTGCCGCATGCGGAGACCGTTATGCGGCTGTCGGCATACTGCGCAGTTTGCCGCGACGGGACGCACGCGCATTTTACGCGGCGGCGGGTGGCGACGGAAGAACAGAAGGCGGTAGGCGGGGCCGATATGTATACGCCGGTTTGCCGGCGGCACTATTTGGAGGGTTAGAGTGTGCTGTGCAAATTGGGGGCGCGCGAGCGACACAAAAATCCACATATAAAAATTATAAATGGATTTTTTAAGATGCCACATATGTAGCAGATTTACGAGAGGTTGGATCGAACAACCGGCCCCTGGGTTATGAGCCCAGTGCGCTACCACTGCGCCATCTCGTATATCAGGAGTTTCCTCCTATTAGAGTGCCGGAAAAATGCAGGCAAAATTATTTACGCACTCATACAGTCAAGCGCTCATACAAATATTCTGCGCGGGCCTTGAAGTTGCGCTGATAAAACATAAACATTATAATAAACATCGTGGCCCCCGCTAATTCCTTGAGGCGATAATGGTCATGTCCAGCGATCCCATGGAGTGGACTTGGAATAACCTCCACCAAGTTTCGCATGACGTAGGAAATCGTCGTTATGACCGCGATTTGCCCTACAACTTCTGCAATAAGACGCGCCGTAGACTTGCGGTCAGCCGCTGCACGGTCAAACGTCCCGTAGAGTTTGTCAATATAGACGGATAAATAGAGCGCCGATATGTAGTAAATCGCCGATATATACGCAATATCAAGCACCTTCACGGCTCTAAAATGGAGATTGAGTAGGACCATTTATAATACAATTAGAAATAATCATATTATATAAATGATTCTAATGTTAGTATCGAAACCGCCCTAACACGAAGCATAGCCATTTCTCTGGAACCTATTTGATGTATAATAGAACCTAGTGATACAGGTTTTGTATGAAATGCGCGTATATTATCGTATATATATATTGCATTTTGTTTACCCGGGTTGTTGGTCTTCCACAATTTTTCCCAATAATATTCGAAACCCCAGCCAACAACAATTGCAGGATAATCTACCAAAGATTGTAACAATATGTATTTAAATGCATTTATAGAAAAACCAGGCATCATAATTTCAGGGCATGTTATGCGTCTGTATTTATAATTTTCATTTGTTAGTGTATGTTCCCATGTTGCCCAGGACTTATCTTTAGAATATATTTCAGGGTGCAGTTTATTTGCAATCGATGGCTGATAAATATCGGCACCAAGTTCATCTGAAAAATGGAACATGCGCTCAACATCTTCTGGTTTCATGTCAATATCATCATCGGGCACCCATATACTAGTATATTTTTCATAATATGCGGGATTTGCTTTGTAATGTGGTATTATGTGGTCTCTTAAAAGACCGAATTTAAATCCTTTACCTTCGAAATATAAATCTGCTGCATCTTTATATCTATTTGCAATATCCGGATTAGATCCATAATAAATCACACATATATCATATGTCCGCTCAGGCACATTCCACATAGGATGAAGGGAAGAATCTCCTGCACAGCATATAATTAAATGTGAGCGTTCCATGTCTTATAATAATATACTATATTATTATAACTCATATTAAACACAATAGTTGGTCCCTGCGAGGCTCGAACTCGCGACTTCCGCTTCACACGCATAGAAATTAAGATCTATAAGAGCGGCTATCTAACCAACTGATATAAGGGACCCGTGGGGATTTGCAAAAACACCACGGGTCCCTTTCGGGAGTTTGCCCCAGCGAGGAATCGAACCTCGAACCTCTTCTTTACAAGAGAAGCGCAATAGCCATTATGCTACAAGGGCGAGCTGTTAGGATATGATGGTGAACCTACACATCCTAATAGGTGTTATTTGTATAGTGTTTAAGCCACTTTCGTGGTGGTTTCTCCGCTGCCGGATTCGAACCAGCGACATCGGGAACTCGATATTAGAAGAGGTTGCCTTCTACAGTCCCACGCTCTACCCCTGAGCTAAGCGGAGGGTATGGTCCTCGCCAGGCTTGCGCCTGGCTCAGAGTCCATGGCCCAGCTGTTGGCTGGGCAAGATGGTCCTACCTGGGATCGAACCAGGATTATGCGATTCAGAGTCGCATGTACTAGCCATTATACTATAAGACCACGAGGTTGGGGTGCGCGTATGCCGGCTGACTGACCGGATTTCCGCACCCCACTAGTTGCCGATATTGTTTTTACAACTTCTAAACGCACGTGCCAATCTTACACATGCGTCAACTTCACGGCTGTCTTATTATCAGAATGTGCATAGTGTGTAATTGCCTTATCAGGGTCCACATCATTAAATTGAACTTTCGACTTCAAATACGCGCTGTAAAAGATATTTTTCTTTGTGTGAACAATCGAATACACTTCTGCCACCTTCATGCCCATGAACAACAGATTTGTTAAATAGACGGTTATTGTTTTACTGTCCAAATAATTATTATACACAACAATCGAACTCATAATTGCATTTATGATAAAAGAAACTGTGCACCCATACGCAACATTTGTGTAATACTTATCATATTTCCAAATAATCTGCGTCTTTTCTGGCTCGAGTTTAAGCAAAGCATTTCCAACAGAATCATTATCGGTTGGAGTATATAAATTCACATCCAAATATGTAATTAACTTGTGTTCACGCTTGACTTCGACTGCATAAAGTATAATAAATGCAAACATTGTGAATGCATTTAGGGATATTGCCGCAAGCGACAGTGCATCATTTCGCTGAACGTTTTGAGTTATTGAACAAATATCTTGGCCGCATTTTTGGGGTATAAACACAACTAAAAACGAACCCATTAATAAACGATATAATTCCAATGCAAGTATTTGAGCAACATGTAAACGCTGCTTGAAATCTTGATTATTGTATGTTTGCTTAATTCTATTTATCATAGACGGTGAATGTTTTAATTTAGACACGGGCAGTTGCGGATTTATTATGTTTGCAATGGATGTGTCGGGCTGACTCATTATAATATATACACATATTATAATTGGTGTATATATGAAAGACTACTTTGGTTTAATATTTATATCTTTTTAGTTGAACACATGCGCCGGCGTCCATGCCGACTTTTATTCCTGCGAACTTTGCGGGGGGCTTTCTTTCTGGTGACACGACGACCTCCGCGTTTTCTCACAGGCACAGCACATATTGCATTAAGGGCCGGTTGGAATATATTCTGGGACTGTCCACCAGCGGCATTATACACAGGATAAAAGCGTTCTTTGTAGGCCGCAAGTGTTGCTCTATCGCTGTCAGTTAGGGATGATTTAATAGGTTCCATTTCAAACGCTGCTTCAATCTCCTCTGGCCACAAGTATCCTCCGCAATCGGGCACATAGCAACGGTTCATTGTTGTCGCGGATCCTTTTATAAAGTCAATCAACATATCTTTGCTGATTGCTTGTGATTCATCATGTGCAACCAATTTGCCTGCACTATTTTTATGAGTGAATTTTATAACAGGCACATCATCTTCAAGTGTAAACATATTTGTTCCATGTTCAACTACTTTTGGACGCATAAATGAACCTCGTGGAGCAACTGTAATGGCATTCCGCTCAATATGCGTAGGAAAGTTAATCAAATTGTTTTTGTTAAATTTTTTAGCTTCAATTATGTTTTTCACAATTAATCGCATGCGCGGGGGCATCCACATTGCTTCTACAAGTTCATTCATTGCATCTTCATGTGTTATTTTACCAACCTCTAATTGTAACCGTTTTGCATATTCGTGCATGCTGCGGAATCGCATAATCTTCTCCTCAATGCCACCCCCGCCATCTACACTACAATCAGGTGCAAATGGATCGCGACCAATTATGACTTCAGGCACAGGCCCATTTGGCGAGGTCAACGGATAGTGATTATGACCCTTACAAATACGCCCACAAATCGTGCACCAATTGATTATACCAGACGCATTTTTGTATTTGTTGTATAATTCGTCATGGTAATATCCTGTTGTGCTACAATTATGGGACATGTAATTACATGCTTCGCTTCGTTCCACATACTTCAAACATACTGGACATACAGACACATTCTTCATTGATAATGGATTTTCGGTATCAAATATGCTATTGAATTTTTCCAAATCCCCCTTTGTGAAGCCTTTCCACTTTGGTTTGCTTTCGGTGTATTTTGCATTTAGGTAGTCTTTTATTTCCGCTGTTTTGGCAATGTTAATAATTGGTTTTGTAATGGTTGCGCCATGTTCAATTAAGAGTTTAACGGCATCTAAATGACCATTTTCTGATGCTATACGTAATGGTATAAATCGTTCGCGTGTGTCTGCTTTATTTACATCTGCACCATGTTCTAATAACAAACGCATAACATCTGTATGTCCCTGACTAGATGCATAATATAATGAAGTTGATCCATCTTCTGATTGCTTATTTATATCTGCACCGCTATTAATTAATACACGCACTATTTCTAAATAACCCTTATCGGACGCTGTATGCAATGGCACCCACTTACCGTCTCTTGATGTTTTATTGACATCAGCGCCATGTGCAATCAATAGTCGCACTACTTCTAAATGACCCTTAAACGATGCTTGATATACAGGCGTAAATTTGCCATATTTGTTAACATCTGCACCATGCTCAATAAGCAAACGTGCAACTTCCAAATGTCCATTATTAGATGCTGTATATAATGGGGTGAATCCATTTTTTTCTTCTTTATTTATATCAGCACGATGTTCGATTAGCAATCGTGCTAATTCCAAATGTCGATTTAAAGATGCCACATATAGCGGAACACGTCCATCATTATTTGCCTTATTCACATCTGCACCATGATCAATAAGTGCTCGTGCAACTTCCAAATGTCCCTTTTCACATGCTAAATATAATGAAGTTGAGCCATCTTCTGATTGCTTATCTATATCTGCACCACTATCAATTAATGCGCGCACTATTTCTAAATAACCCCTATCTGACGCCGCGTGTAACGGCACCCACTTGCCATTAACTATTGCTTTATTTAAATCAGCGCCGTGTGCAATCAATAATCTCACTATTTCTAATTGCCCATTAGAAGATGCCCCGTATAATGGAGTAGATCCAATATTGTTTGTCTTATTAATATCTGCACCATGCTCAATCAAGTATTGTGCAATATCCAAATATCCATATTTAGATGCTCCATATAACGGAGTAGAATAACCGTTTTCTGTTCCTAAATTTATATTTGCTCCTTTATTTATCAAAAATTTTACAATAGGTAATGAATTTTCCATAACAGCAACATATAATGGATATGCTTTATTTATCGATGCATTGGGTTCTTTATATAAAAACTCATTATTTACTAAGTCTGAGCGTTGTTGTGTCATAGTCTCGAGTTTTAGTAAATCATGACGACGAATAGCGTATACAAAATCAGTATCAATCGGGTCTCGTGGTATATCGCGAATCGGCGGGTATTCTCGAGGAGCAACCGGGCCTGCTGCACGAGCATTACGTGCTTGGCGTCGTGTTTGAACAGGCATATCTATTAGATGTATATATATATATTAGTTAAAAATATACATACATCTACTAGTATTTTTTTTCAATAGTTACACAACTATCATTAAATGCAATTAGGTATTGCGCGTACGCCGGCGTCTGCTGCTGCCGCCACGGGGCCGCCGAGCAGTATGACCTGGGTGATACGAATTTGCCCATGGACCACGCATAATCAAAGATAAATAGCGCTCGCGTATTTCTTCAGGTGTAAGTTTCCGCGAATTTCCATTGTTTCTCCGCGTCGCATTGCGCTTCCCTCGCAACTCAGCGCACTTTGCGGCGGCAATTTCGGCTGCACCTGCCACACCCTTCTTTTCGAGATATTCCCGCATACTTTCACAAATAGCCTCCAGTATCTTTTCAGGATCGCCTTTGTGGTTCACGTGGTGCATCTTTGACAGTGCATACGCATAGGCGGCACTTTCAAGGTTTCGGCCACCGCCGTTTTTACGACCCACGCGAAGATGCTTCTTCCAGTTAGGGCGATTCCATTCAGGATGCATATATTCAATCATGCCCTCAACGTGCGGCCCAGTTTTCCGTATATGATCGCGAATTGTGTAGTTTATCCAGTTATATATTTTTTCGGATGTCCAATGCAGCCCATATTTGCTCATATTATTTGATATAAAATGATACATATCTGCTATTAACATATGGCGATCACTGTTCTTCAAGTCAACATTCTGGGACCTATATGCATACGCAAATGCTGCCGCCAATAATTCATCGCGGGCATTTTGCAATTCACGATGAAGTTCTAGTTCGAAATACGACTCGATGTCCTCTTTATCTGTAAGACCGACAGCCGCAAAGCGGTTCTTGAAACGATTCGCCAAATTACGCGCAGTTAAGCGGCGATTGAGTCGAAATGCCTTCATCGCATTATTAACAACATTTTCGGAAGCATTTCTCGGGTATAGTGCTGCCTCGGTCTCATTGCGAGCCGGTCTGAATGAATTCATACTATTAGTAGTATGACAACATTTGCCCCGCCAACTCTAATTGAGCGTTATAAGCGGCCGCTTTTCATAGCCGGACTCGTCGCAATTTCTCTACTTATCCTAGTGCTGGCCTACGAATATACGACAGCGAACCCCTACAAATTGAAGGCACTCGACGCAAAGGCTCGGCTCATGAGCGGCCAAATACGCACAGTCGTGGATGTCCGTTCCGATACGGAATGGTGGGCCGGTCATTACCCAGGGGCCATTCATATACCCGTCGAGAAACTGCTATTAGAGAGTGCGCATGCGCTGCCGAACCTCGGAGAGCCGATTCTTGTATACTGTGAAACCGGTCGACGTGCAGAACATGCGACGATGGTGTTGCGCGGCCTCGGGTATACACGCGTCTGGTTTATTGGAGAGCCTTATTGGAAGTTACTGTGAGCGCCCTACGACACAATAAGAATCCCATCCTGGCCAGCAAACCGCAGAAAGATCGCAAAATTCTGCACAATTTCTGCCGGCAAAGTTGGATACTCGCCCTGTTCGAGTGCAATTAGGAGTTTGTCGGCCAACTCGGCTGCTGCGGCTCCGCTCACAACAAACCCACCAAACACATTTTCAAAGAGTTCGCGTGATTCTGGCATAAGACCAGCGCGAAGTTCCTCGGCTGTATGGACATTAATGCAAAAGTCGGCCGTGCGCGTGTTATTATCAATAATATAATACGACTCGCCGAGTTGATAATAATGAGTGTAGATTGTCTCCCATATTTGGGGTGAAATCTCGCGTGCATTATTCGGGAGCGGCACACGCGTCGGTCGCTTAACTGCAATAAAATCGTGGCCCATTCTGCATTTAGAGTGGTGTGCGAGACTTAGGCTGGGCTTGCGGCAGCGGCAAGAAAATTTGATGGCGAGCCGGTGCGGTGTTTTGCATGCCGAGTTAAAAACTAAATCAAGCCAAACAATGGAGAAGTCCTTCAAAGAGTATACAATCCTACCAAATCCTTTCAACTGGTCCTACGAGATCCTGTTGGAAGCATTTAGGGATATATGTGGTGCAGCGTGCACCGTTGTATGTTTTATTCCGTATGGACCCGGTGGTGGCAGCAGCGCCGCAAGCGGCGCTTGTGACACGGCGAAGGTGCCTGCAACCTATTTGCTGCGCAATGGGTGCGGCTCCCTTATTACACGGCCGTGCCACTTGGACTTGTCCGAACTTGACTTGCGAGCCAGCACGGGCGGCTGGTTTCTATTCGAAGGCCAGCCGGCTGATGCTATTCAGCAGTATAGAAAGTATGCGCAGACTAAAGCGCGACCGCACACAGGCACGGATTTCGCCACTACGACCTTTCGGCTAAAGCAATTTGAGGTCTATTATGATGAGGATGGTGATGTGGTGCTATATATGCCGACGCTCAGTGGAACCTATGAGATGCAGATTGAGTGCACAGCATAAATATATCGTGCACTTACAATTAGTATGACGTCAGCACCGGCTCAGCGCATATGCGACTTGAGCGAATCATTCGGCGTTGTAGCAGCTCAGTTAATTGGGTCTAGTGCGGCGGCAGTTGGTAAACTAGGAACGATTGAATTTCAGTTGGCAGAATATACTTATAACAGTAAGGTGGCACGTGCATTTGCCCCACTGAATCCCGTGTTTTTAAATGCGTTATCTAGAAATGCAGGGATGTTTCCGCCGACTCAGGCGATCGCCGAACAAATGGGTCAGATGTTACTCGAAAGTGTTATACATATGACGACGGTGAGTCCATGGTGGAAGGTCGACCGTGAGGTGAAACTCTACGATATTTTCAATAAGCGTGCCGCGCGTGTGGCACTGCAGTCTCTAGACTCTTATTTATCCACTAACCCCGCTGATTGGTGGACTGCACGCTTACCTGTCGGCACACGTATACTAGTCATTTCACCATTTGCAACGACAATTATGCGCCAGACGAAGCGCCTTGACGCAATCTGGTCGGCGCGTCCAGGACTCTGGGCCAGCGGCCTCCATTTTGAATGTCTCGAGTTTCCTCTCAGTTATGGAATACAGTCGCCGGCGGCGCAAGCAGAAATGGTGCAAACATATGGGTCATCGGTCGGCCTAATTGACCATTACAAGCGGGCAATGGATAGTATCGAGTATGATATTGCGCTCGTTGGTGTGGGAATCCATTCACTGCCGTTAGTGGTGCATGCGAAGCGGTCAGGTAAACGCGCAATTCACACGGGGGGTGGCACGCAGATTTACTTCGGTGTGCGGGGAGGTCGCTGGGACACAATGCCACAGTTTTGCGAACTATTCAATGAACACTGGGTGAGACCTGATGAGCGCGAACGGCCTCCACAACTGCAATTAGTAGAGGGTGGGTGTTATTGGTGAGGCGTGGACTGGCACTAAAGACGCCCGAGGAGCGCGCGTGCTATGCACGCCCGAAAAGTGCACATGCGATGCGCTTACCTGAATGACCGGTCGTCGGCGAATCGTCATGGGGACCTTGTCCGAGGTCATCAGGGTCAGCATGGACAATTAAAGTGCGCCCCCAAAGTTCTGCCGGCGAGACTGCTTTTAGGGTGTATGTGTATGTCACGGACTTTTTATTGGTGGAGAGTTCAATGTTCCCCAGATCTCCTGTGTGGCGCTGACCGGTGTGTCCTGGGGGTCCGCCATGAGTCGCTGGGCTACCCTTATTCCAATGACTGCATGCTCCCATGCAGCCTTCCCCGCGGAGATCACCCGCGGTATGAATGTGGAACCCATGTGGTCCGGGTGGGAGAGCCGTGAAGGTTGCTTTTAGGTTGGTGTTTGGGCCGGCGGCGGTGGCGACGGCTTCACCTATGACGGTCGCGGTGTTGAATACGGCGACAGCGGCTGGGGCTACCCTTTTTGGTTGGCGGCGTGTGCGATGTTTGCCGGCCATTTATTTGGGAGTGCGTTTAAAAACGGCGCAAATTATCCCGGCGACTAGTGTGGTGATGCATGGGGATTCCCTTTAGGGGTTGCCTCGGGTTGCGCCACGGAGGTCTCGTAGCTCAGTGGTTTCAGAGCTTTTGGCTGTTATGTTTGCCGTTAACCAAAAGGTCGCAGGTTCGATCCCTGCCGAGACCGTTTCCACAGAAATACATAAAACCCATTAAAAATGATTTTTATGTATTGCGCAGCCGGTATGTCAAGTGCTATAATAGACGCGATTTAGCCCGTATTCATCCATACATTTATTGAGAAATACTGTGCAGTTTTTACAAGGATGGCTATGAGTCCATGAGCGTATTTCAGGTCCATAACGGAAAACTACGAGTGTGAGTCCTCGTAGTTTATGGATGTCGCCGAGTTTCTTCACAACTGCCACTTCAGCGTGCAGGGTGGATTTTCCGTAACCTGAGCCTTGGCTGCGACTACCGGTTTTATTAGCCGCGAAGGCGACTATGCGCTTACCTTTAAGAAGGACTGCTACATGAGCATATGTGCGATGTTTGAGTGTCTGGGCTTGAGCATATGGGATGAGGTGCTGGAAGGCATCCTTGCGGGGTGGCATGATGGTTGTTGTGGTTGCAGTTAGGGTGTGGCACACGCCGCGTTTCAAATTTTAGGCATCATGTGGATTCTCCATATTGACAATTTCATCTTCTTTTGGCGTGGATGCAGCAAGCCGCTCCTGAATGGCCATGCGCTCCTCCATGCGCTTCATAACCTTCCCTTCGAGGTCCTCCTCTATCATTTCACGTAGGAGTCGCTTCTTGTTCTTGAGAATGAGCGCGGCCTCTGCGGCAATATGCTTGAGTTTACCATCTTTGTCGATATATATGTGAGTGTGTTCAATATGTCCACATATATCTGGTTTCCGCAAGTTCTTAATGCGCCCGAAGCGGACCTCGAAATCTCCGATGATTTTGTCGGGGATACTGGGGGACTGTTCAATTAAGCGGTCTAGTTCATTGCGACACAATTTGAGGAAATCCTGGGCTTCCATGCGCTCATCGGGTGAAATCGCGAGTTCGATGGCGAGGAGACGCTGGAATTTGCCCCAGGAAATGGACGCAACGCGATTTGCCTCGGACTGCTGGGCAAATCGGAGGAAGTTATTGAGGGTTGTGAGAATGCCTGCAATTAGGGATGCGCCGCCGATGGCGAGCGTGGCTTTCTTCTGGGCCGCGGCGTCGTCACCGAAAAAACTGCCGAGACCGAAGTTGGCCGTTCCAGTTAGGGTGGATAGGAGGATGACTGGGATGGTGAAGCCCATATTATAACGCGCGTAGCGCTTCTCTGTGCGGTCGTGGAGCCAGCGGTAGCATGCGGCTATATCGGACCAGTCGGCCATGAGTTCCTCTTGTTCCTTGGCCCAGCCATTGTTCTTCTTCTTGGGTTTGGGTGCTGGGGAGCCGAGGGTGATGGGGGGAGCAGGCACAGGTGACTCCAGAGTTGGCGCCAGAGTTGGCGATTCGACGGGCGTGGACATTCTATTTTACGCGCGGGGTTTTCTGCGATGAGCGGGGCGGCGGCGACGAGTGGAGCGATGTCTGCGGCCGCCTTTGCGTGTTGAAGCAGTGGCTACAGACTGCATGCGCTGACGTGCTATAAACTCTTCCTCTCCTATCCGCATTTCTAATCGCTCAATTTCCCCCTCAACTATTTTGAGTTCTTCCTGTAGTTCATTTAGGGTATCTTGTAGTTCTGTGTATGTTTTTCCATTTACACGGTTCATTGAAGTGGGTGTTCTGCGACGCTTGGGGTTGCGTTCATTTTCGCGCATTTGTGCCTCAATTTCTTCAATATGCGCTTCAATCTGCTCTTTATTACTCTTCAACACAAATAACTGACCTTTCAAAACTAATGTTGGATTTGGACCAAGTGGCACATTAAATGCTTCATTGTTATTTGAATTTTCTTCGTTGGTTTTTGGTATTGGTAACATATGGCGCTGGGGACCAGCAGGGGGACCTCTGGGAGGGCCTGCTGGCACAAAAGGCATCGCCATTGGATAGGTTCCTTCAGGAATTGGGCCTGGACGCGTTGGAGGAAATCCAAAAGCTTCTCGTCCTGTGTTTAAAGGTTGAAATGTTTTTCCTTTTAAATTGTTTGGTATTCCTATTCCACGCCTATGTGCCATTGTATGAATTCCTCTTCTATATTCAAAACGGGCCCTGTTCAATAACGCCTGATTTGCCGCAGATGGTCGCACAAGATTAAGGCGAACTTTGGGCCGTGCTTCTGCCATTCTATATTTAGGCCTCATTTTTATTGCCGCGTTTCAGCTGGCGACCGTATCGGTTTATAAATAATTCTAGCATTTTTTATTCCGGTATAGGTATTTACCATATGAGTATGCAAACAAACATGTCAAAAATATTTTATGGTGTTAATATATAAGTATTATGGTCCGTCGCGGTGGTGGTATGCTATCGAACTCTTTTAAGGTTGGCCTCGGTGCAGGTGTCGGATTCGGTCTTTCGAGTATCTTATTTTTGATGTTAGGCATGGCCTTCTTTGTCCCAGGGTTAATCATGCTCTCCAAAGAAAGAAAAGCATCTCCTCAAGAAAAAAATACGACAAATTTATATATAGCTTATGCACTAATGATTATTGGTAGTATCATAGGCCTTGGTCTAGGTGCAAGTTTTATATTTGAAAATATTTTCAGTGATTTTTGAGAACAATAATTAGGCTGGGGCACCTGCTCCACCAGCGCGCTTCCAGCCGGCTGCCGGTGCCGCTTTGGATTTCTTTTCCAAGCCGGCTTTGTAAAGTGCATCGGCCTCTTTCACAGTTAGGGTAGCAGCGTCAACGGTCGCTGGCACACTGACGAATTTCTTCGTTTTGATGTCCGTCTTATACATGTATGGTCCATATGCGCCCACTCGGAATTCATACGGGCCAACTTTGACTGCCGGTTTTGCTGCCGCCGCACCTGAGCGCTTCGCCGCGATTTTCGCCTCCAGTTCCTCGTAATTATCAAATTCCCCACAACTCACACGGATGTCCCCGCACTGGGCATACCATCCATATGGCCCCTTTTTCCGCACAATCTCTGATTGACCTCCAGCGCCTCCTCCTTCGGTGGTCGCTGCTGCAACTTTTTCGCCCTCCTTGGCCGCCTTCTGTGAGGCCACCCAGGAATGCGCCTGTTCTGCAGTTAGGGTTGTGAAGGTGGTTTTCGGGGGGAGTTCGAAGAATTGGGCTTTCTGGTCGGGTGCAGTTGCCTCGATAAGGAGGAGCGGCCCTTTGCGACTTTGAATAACTTTGAGGCCGTTGCCGAGATCGCGTTGTCTGGCCGGATCGACTTTGCCTTTTTCGTGGGCTACACCGGCCCCTTCTTTAAGAGTTGTATACCGTTCTTTATAGGAATCCCATGTGTCCCGCAGAACGCCCTTCCACTGCTCCTCACCTGCAGCAATATGATCCAGGCGCTGTTCCATGGCGGCCGTGAAGGAGTATGCGAAGAGGTCGTCAAAGTGGGCCGCGATGAAATCATATACGGATTTCCCGAGAGCCGTGGGGACGAGTTTGCGCTTTTCGGCGCCTACTGTGCGGGTCTTTGTGGTTTCGGCGGGAGGCCACTGGGTGTGTGCAGTTAGGGATAGGGTTTTTTGCGCGACTTCGCGACCTGGGATGTCCGCTGTTTCGACATAGGACTTGTCCGTGATACTTGCAATTAGAGATGCGAAGGTGGACGGGCGACCGATGCCACGCTTCTCGAGTTCACGGACGAGGGTCGCTTCAGTGTAGCGGGGAGGTGCCTTGGTTTCCTGAGGAGTTGCCTGGAGGGTTTTCCAGGCCAGGATGGCACCTGGCTGGATGACGGTGGTTGCATGTGTCCAGGCTTGGGCCTGGGCATCCGCTGCGGCTGCGGCGGCATCCTCGCCTTCGCTCTCATCATCCAGAACGGCCGCTTTGACACCAAGTGCGCGCCACCCAGGGAATGTCGTGCGACGCCATGTGGCCGTCCACTGGAAATCCTGGTCCTCGTCGGCAGTTGCGTAGAAGTGTGCTGTGCGCTGCTCACCACGGGCAGCCGCCATAACGGATTGGACAGCGCGCTGCCAGATGAGACGGTAAATCTGCGCTTCCTGGCGGTTCCAGTCCTCACTTGATGGCAGGGTTTCGAGTTCAAAATGGGTTGGACGGATGGCTTCGTGGGCCTCCTGGGCTTTAGGTGGGGCGGCTGCGGCCTGCTCGGCTTTCTTCGAAGGCTTCTTGGCGCCTCCTGCTGCTTGCGCAGCGGTTGCTGCCGTGGCTGCGGCACCCACATATTCGGCCCCGAAGCGTCCCCGCACAAGTTCCTGGGCAGCCGCCGTCGCCTCCTCAGACAAAGCCGTCGAATCCGTGCGCATATAGGTGATGTGGCCCGCTTCATAGAGCCGCTGTGCGGCCCGCATTGTGCTTTTAGGGGGAATACCGTGGAGCGCGGATGCCTCCTGTTGGAGCGTGGAAGTGATGAGTGCGGGGGGCGCGGCGGCCGTCCAGGGCCGCGTGGCGGCGTCTGCGACTTGCGCCCGCGCATCCCCGTGGAGCATTTCGAGATATGCCCGCGCCGACGCCTCGTCCATTAGGGAATCGTCGAGCGCAGCGGGAAATGCCGGCGCGCTAGGTGCTGTCTGCCATTCGCCGCCGACTTTCCACGACGACTCCACAGTATGTCCCTCGATTTCCCGTTCGCGTTCCACCACAAACCTAAGTGCAGGTGTCTGGCACCGTCCAGCGGACAGTCCAGGGGCCACATATTTCCAGAGGAGCGGTGATACGGTAAATCCAATCATCATATCAAGCATTGCGCGGGCCTGTTGGGCATTTACGCGGGCCATGTCGAGTGTGCGCGGTGCGGCGACGGCGGTCCGCACGGCTCTTTCTGTAATTTCGTGGAAAACTGCACGGGCGGTGGTGGCCGCGGGGAGTTTCAGGAGTTCACATACGCTGTAGGCGATGGCCTCTCCTTCGCGGTCATCGTCGGCTGCCAGAATGACCTGGTCGGCGTCGGCGGCGGCTGCTTTTAGTGCGGCGAGTGTTTTGGCCTTTTCTTTTAGGAAGGTGTAGGTGGGAGTGAAATCACGTTCAATCCCAACTGCATCGACAGTTTCTTCGAGGGCTCTGATGTGCCCCATGGAGGCAATGACTTTGTAACCGGGTCCGAGGAAAGAGGCGATCTTTCCACATTTGGCCGGCGATTCGACAACGACGAGTTTCATTTAGGGGTTGGCTTAGGCGTTTGAGTTTGAACCATCACTATTTGACTGGTCACCTGTCAATTTTTGATGGAGATATGCATTAAACCCCTGGAGCATTCTGAAGTTGTCCTCGCCGAGGGCACGCTTATATTTTCTGATTAAAAGCGCTCTAATATGAAACGGTGTATCGGTTTTTTTATATGTATAATTACCTATTGCTGCAAACATTCGAATTATATGACACATATCATCGTCAGCATTATTGTTTTTCAACAAATTGTGTTCAACATCCGCAAGAACTTTCGCATGAATTGCGCGTGCGGCACGCCACTTTAAAGTTTTCTTTAGAGCCTTTCGCACAGGTTTTGGCTGGCTCTTTAAATCAATTAGATCTGGCGCAGGAGCCGGGCGGGGGTCTCGTGTGCGCAGTGAGCCTTTTATCTCCTTTGCTTTTGGCTCTGCAGCAGCACCATTTGACGCCGTGTTATTGACTTCATATAGACGGACGTTTGGCGAACCCTCGGCTATTACGACCTTCTTTTTCTGTTTAACTGTAGTAGTGTGCCTTTTTAAACGCGATGAGGCGGCAGATTCCATTACTAGTCTAATTGCAGATTATCTGGCAACTGTGGTGCGCGCCCTTTCATATATCATTTTCGCTTTTTCCATATAAAGCGTGTATATTAGTTTGGGGAGCGACTTTTTACGTTTTATCAAAAAGTATACTTTAGTCAAATAGGGAAGTTCGGGATAAAGTGGATCACTGGAATCATAAGTGTCGATTTCGTTAAATAGGCGGGTAATATATGCTTTATCACTCATCATATATGTGTTTGCATTTGGGGCAATTAATAGGCGATGTTCGACTTCGGCTAAATATTTTGCAATTGTGGCACTAAGACGTGTTTTGCTTTTAGGGAATGGTTCTTTGGCAGCCGACGGCGAATTCTTTTGCGTCCCCGCTGGTTTTTTGCGGCCGCGCTTTTCGGCAGGGTCGAGGTTAAATTCCCTGATTTGTGCCGGCGAATTCTTTATGGTTACTCGGCGAGTTCTTTTAGGGGATGCGGTTGGGGCGTTTGTGTGCTCGCTGCAAGCATTGCGGCGTTCGCAGTGCGCAGTAGCGTGCTCGGCTTCCATATTTATGTGTGCTATTTTATGCATGGCGACGGCGGCGGCGTGTATGCTTGCGTTTTTGGACACGCTTATAGGTGCGCTTGCGGCGCCCGCCTGCACGTGGGCTGCTTATCACGCTTCTTATTTTTTTCAGCAATCCGTTTAGTGCCTCCACATCCATATTTCGACGTTCAGCATATGACCGCGTTTTTAATTTTTCAACCAATGTCGATAATCCAGTGGTTAATGTTAATATAGTCTTATTAGTCATACGTTCACGGGTTTCTTCATTGCTCAAAATATGTCTAAGTGACCTAATTAAAATGCCGCGAGTAGATACTACATCGATAAAATAATTGTATATGCGGGGATTATTGTCTGCTGCATTAAAATACCCGACGATTGAATCAAGGGAATACATTGGAAATCCATCTGTATTTTCATACTCTAGTATGTTACCCTCGAGTCGACTTTGCCAATTATCTGTGTATTGTGGCACCGCCATTCTGATAAGCCAAAAGAAAATTGATGGAGACAAGCCGGCTTTCTTTAGGCAGCCCCAACAAGCCATGTGTAATTGCAAAGGGTCCGCCCTAACAACAAGCCAGCGCGCAGCCCTGCTCGCCCTCCTCGGGACCGCCGTGCCGCCTGCGGCGGTGCCTGAAGATGCAATTAAAATTATTAAATCAGTATTAGGGGAAGATATTTGGGGGCGCTTCTTTACCGTAAAGACTCTTTTCGGGGCGGAGGATACTTTAAAGTATGTCGGACGGGTCGCCGGTATCGGCAAGCAGTTTCGGTTGGCAAAGACTTTGTCGACAAAAGAATACTTTAGCGGTTTGTCGACTGCTAAAGTATTCCTAAATGAGGTCACGGGGCTGCAATTAGATGATGTGGGAGACTGCTTCGAAAGTTCGGATGGAGGCGCACTTTGTGTTCCTAAAGTATCGGAGGAGGTCGATTGGCAGGCGGTGGTCATCGATGCAGTTAAAGAAGGGTTGTCGGCTGTGCCACAAAAGAAAGTCGCGATCATTCTGCATCCTGCGCACCGCCCGCCAATGACTGTTATTCAATTGGATGCAATCCCTGAGACGACTGCTGAGCGATTTATGGGGCTTCTGGAGGATTATGCGCATGCGCAGCCGGCCCGCAGACCGGTCAGTGGTGTCGACTTGATGCGCCAATACAATATTGGAGTGCATTTAGGGCGTGATGGGCGGTCGGTGGCCGATACTATTCGAGTGCTCGACGGACCGGCCGTGCCTGCCCAGGTCTTCATCTCGGCCCCCATGATGAGCGCGGTGAATGTGAAGGCGGCCGATATGGCGGCTGCGCGGGCACATGTGGCGGCGACCGGTGCACGTGTGTTTGTGCATGCACCCTATTTGATTAACTTGGCGGCGACCCCCGGAGAGCGCGATGATTACGGTGTGGTTTGCTTGCAGAAGACTGTGCAGGCGGCTGCTGCGGCCGGCTTCTTGGGTGCGGTGGTTCATGTAGGAAAGTCCGTTAAATTGGCGAAGGCGGTGGCGATCGAGCATATGTGGAAGAATCTCCAGAAGGCAATGGGGTCCGCGACGGAGGCGTGTCCTATTCTCCTGGAAACGCCGGCGGGGCAGGGGACGGAATTGCTGACAACCTGGGACGAGTTCTTCGGATTTGTGCAGCGGTTCGGTGGGGACCCGCGACTCCGTGTATGTATTGACACATGTCATGTGTTTGCGGCGGGGGCGGACCCTGTGGCATATGTGGAACGTGCAATTAGGGAATGTGAGCCTGGCCTAGTGCGTCTGCTGCACTTCAACGATAGTAAGGGCGCTGCGGGATCGTGCGTGGACCGTCATGAATTCATTGGGGAGGGCCATATTGGTCTCGAGCGAATGACGGCGATTGCGGAATTGGCTGCTGCGGCCGGCATTCCGTGTGTCTTCGAGTAAATTTGAGGTGGCGGTGGGCGTGGTGCTTTGGATGCACTCCCCTAAATGCCCCGTGCTTCAAGCCATGCCGTTGCTGCCCTACTTGGGCTGATTGTTGGTTCAATTGTTGGGGGAATCGTCTATGGTCTAACAAATATCGAATGGCCGGCTGTATGTTCCGGTATTGCGGTCGCCGGCATGTTATATTATGCGAAGATTCACACATGCAAGCGCAAAGGTGACACCGCAGACTCGCTTGATGCTGTATATGTTGCCCAACCATCTGTTATAGTCACAGTGCTGCCCACGGCACCTGTTGCCACTGCACCAGTTATTCTGGACGAAGATCCCTGCTGATCCACAGCAGCAGCCGCGGACAGACGCGTAAAAATCGGCCGTTTTTTGCTCCGCGCACATCATTATCCCCCGGGCAAGCAACCCCGGTCGCCAGTCGGCAAAATTCCAGAGAATTTCCCCGGCGGTCCCGGTCGAATGCAATTAGGGTGTGTGGTGGGCGCGGCGGGCCCCGGCAGGGTATTGGCGGCGGGGGCGGGCGGCTGCCGCCGCGTATCCAGAAATTGTCCAGCCCGGCACCCCAGTGCGCGGAAAAAACGGTCTAAAGCCCTTCTACCACAAGAGTATAGAAACAAATGTCCTCTACCGACTCTACTCCCTCTGCCTCCGCCGTCGCCGCTACCTCTACCACCACCCAGCTCGAGCAGCTCGGTGAGCAGCTCCGCACCCTCAAGGCGTCCATCAACGCCATCGAGCAGGCCTACAAGGCCGCTTCCAAGGAGGTCTCCAAGAACCTCAAGGAGGCGTCCAAGGGCAACAAGAAGCCCCGCCGTGAGCGCAAGGGCGACTACGTCCCTTCTGAGGGCCAGAAGGCCTGGAACGCCTACGTCGCGAACGTTCGCACTGAGCTCCAGAAGGCCAACCCTGCGGCCACCTACAAGGAGGCCATGATCGAGGCCAAGCGTCGCCGTGCCTCTGGTGACCCTGCGGCCCCCAAGCAGTCCACGACGGCCAAGCCCGCCAAGGCCCCCAAGGCCAAGGCCGCGGTTGCTGCGCCCGTCGCCGCCACCCCTGCGCCTGTTGCGGCGGCCACCCCTGCGGCCCCCGCCAAGGCCACGAAGGCCCCCAAGGCCAAGGTTATCAAGGCTTAAATTGGCCCTTGAGTTGACCTCCAACTAAATCCTTAAAATATAACAAAACCCCCATATGTGGCATTGCTGCATATGGGGGTTTTTTGCATTTAATAGTCAGTATATATGGTCTCTGGTAAAGAACTAGTAATCGGTCAGACTTATGCCCATAAGGGAAAATATATGGGTAAATATATTTCAACATATAAGTCGGGACGCGTATACGACCCCGATCCAGTATATGTGTTTGAACATGGCGAGGTGTGTCCACAGTATCTTTACAAAGATGATGAATTTACAGCGGTTAACCCATCCTGAGCTTCTGTAAAAGCACAAATCCTACCACCACCCTTTAAAGAATCCACTGAACCATCCTGGCTGGGATGCTTTTAGGGCCGCGACGGCTGCGCGCGCATCTTCCTCAGTGGTTTCGACAAATTCGGGCACGGGTGCGGGGACTGGCACAGGCACTTCAGAAGTCAATACAGGAGCCACCTCAGGGGCTGCTGCAGTTACTTGTGCAGGTTCAGCCGCAGTTGCTGCTGCAACCGCTGAATACTTTGCCCGCGCTCCCTCAACGGCCGCCGCCCAAGCCGCCGGCGTAGTCCGCACACCCACCTGCCAATCCGCCATACCCATCATAAATGCATCATAATAATCCCGTGCAAATCCATTATGGCTCCGTGTAGCCTGGTCCGCAACCACCTTCTTGCGCAACCGCTCCAGACGTTTTCCAAAGCCCCGCACCAACACAGTGTGACCCATCGCCTTCTTCAAGATTCCATATATCTCAGGATACTTCCCCGCACCCGCACCGACCCGTGGCCCATTGCAATAATAATCCTTAAACATCAAGTGGGCACAAAATTCCATTATATCGCGCACACTCACATGGCTCGACGGGGCAGCAGCCAGCAAGTGTGGAGACTGTTCATATGAAGGCCGCACCAAGCCCGCCCCAGGAATCGGCGTAGAAGTCGACCGCGCCCATATTTTCTTGGCCTCCGTAGCCCCCGCCCGCTCCCGCTCGTAAAACTCTAGAATCGCCTCCAGAATATCCTCGGCATGCACCATCACTTCTAATTGACCCCCGATAAAAAAACGCCAAAACGCGCCGCGTTGCAGCCGCTGCAGCCACCTCAACAACCACTTTAACCTTGCCCATAAGTAATAGACAATGTCCCTAACAACAAATGGGCGCGCACCCGGTGCCTTATATGAACTCGTCGCCCGGGGCAACAAGGACAAATATCTGATGGTTGACGCATCATCTGCAGAAATACCATTCAATCCTTATTACAATCCAGTTGCCCCCCGTATACCTGAAACGCGCATCCAGCAACCCCTAAATGCAGCAGATTTCGGCCGCCCTGTCGAGTTTCTTCTGGAAACATTCGGTGATATCCTGACCAGCGCCACTATCCTAATTGACCTCCCCTCATGGTTCACAAGTCTTCCATTTGATGCCGCTACACCGTCCGTGCCACCCCGCACAAGTATCCTCGAAAACGACTGGCAATGCACCGACGACGACGCATCAGGTGTCCGCTTCGGATATACGAACGGCATCGGCTATTTCCTCTTTGAGCGAATCCAAATCTTCCAGGATCGCATCCTTCTAAGTGACATCACAGGGGATTCCCTGCAAGCCCTCACTCTCACCGAATCATCCTACAACCAGGCCTTCCTAAATGATGCACTTACGGGTCGCCACGACGGTTCGGCACGTGCTGTTGGCCTTGCGGCGGCTCCTGGACAACTCCGCCTGCGCCTTCCTTTCCCTGGCACTCAGCATGCCGACGACGGCGGCTGGCCTCTTTGTGCGACCCGTGCACAGAACTTCCGCATTCGCCTCGTCCTGCGCCGTCTTGAGGACATTGTAGAGGGGTCAGACGGGCATTTTAAACCAAATCCCTGGGGACCTGCTGCAGATAGTCAGGCAGCCGGTCGCAACTTCCAGGCAATCGACCGCAATGGCATTACGCTCCACGCACGCTCCTTGGCGCGAGAACAAATAGGTCGTCCAACAATTCAATTAGAGACTACGCAATTGTATATTACGCCACGTGACTCGGCAGCCTTGATTGCCGCGGAACTCTATGTGCCCTACCGCAACTACATGGACCAGGAGTATACATTCAACGAACCAGATTATGCACCTCTGGACAAAGCCGGTGGCACGGCACCCGTTGTGCGCCGCCTGGAAGGCCGCCATCCGGTCGAGCGAGTCGTCTGGTATATTCGTGAAGAACAGGCGCTCGCCGCCAATCAGCGCTGGAATATGGCGACCCAAGACACTTATCTGGGCCCAGTCGCCGCCATCAATACAACCAGCCAGTTTTACGGCTCCGCCAAACTAGTCATCGCCGGCCAGGACCGCGAAGACTCGTGGGAGCCGACCATCTGGCAGGACATTGAGGCCTTCGCAAAAGATGAGCGCGACTGCGGGCGCCACCAAAACGAAATCCGCTGGTCACTCGGTGCTCAATATGAGCGCGATACACCCGCTCAACGGCAATTAGAAGGTGCGGTGAATTTCAGCACAGCTGACCGGCCTACTCTCCAGATGACCCTCCAGAACATCCTACACAACCCTCTAACTGGTCAACGCACTGCCCGCATGCAAGTTTGCACGGAACAATGGGCAGTTATGGAAGTTAAAGATGGACGCTGCCGACTCTTATTTGCAAATTAATTGTTAGTATGGTGGAGCCTTTCATTTCACGCGGCAAACTAACATGTATATTGCATGCGATTAACAACTTTGCCGGTGCACAACTGTATGAGCGCAATATATATCCTCTTCCGCACACATTCGAAGAATTCTTAGAGTTTTTTAAGGCGGTGCCAGCGAATCCAGTTAGTAAACTTGTGGTGATTCCAACACATGTATTTCACATATTTACAATGCTTCGTGTGAAACTGCCGGCACATATGTTTGCCATACGCGACACGCACATTTACAATTATGTAGCAGCGGATGAGGAGCGACGTCATATGTGGAAAATCGATTCAACGTATGGCATATGTGAAAAAATACACGCTGTGCAAGTAGGGTTTGGTGATGCGATGATATTGTTGGCTCTTACGCCGGTCGATGAGACTGCACTTAGGGATGCGTTGATTGACTGGGATTGTGGGGGAGGACGGACGAGTGAGTATTATGTGGATGCTCGGCGACGCCTGTTGGCGCAATTAGGGGCCTCCAGCACCGCCACCGCTGCCGCGTAGCGATGTTTGCCCTTCAGTGTCGTTGGAGGGTGAACCAATTGGTCGCATTATAGGAAGATGCGGGAGTGGCAATACTAATGACATATCATTGAGTCGATTAATAACAGTATTGAGCCGATTAATAGCAGCGGTTGTTGCAGCTGCACCTGCACGTAAAGATGCACGTCTACGTGCAGGTGCGGGCGCAGGTACAGGTGTAGGTGCAGGAGCAGGTGCAGGTGCAGGAGCAGGAGCAGGAGCAGGAGCAGGAGCAGGAGCAGGTGCAGGTGCAGGAGCAGGTGCTACAAGAGCCGCCGGCAATGGTGTAATCACTTCACCTGGCGAAAGTTTGCGAACCTTCGCATTACCATACACATAGCCACATTCAGCCAACACAGGATCATAATCCTCTCGTGAAGAATAGCGCCTCAAATATGTTATTCTTCTCCAATTTGGTGCAATAATAGGCATTGATGTAATTCCGTGTAATTCACCTGCCTCCAACATTGAGGTATTAATGAATTTCCATAGTAATTGGGCTTCAGTGTGAAAGGTCTTCCATGCAGCGACCATTTTTTCATTGAGTTTGCCGGTTTCAGTATATATGTAGATAGTCTCTCTGCGCTGCACGCCAGCCGCAACACCCCTAACTGTTTCCGCAAATGCACGCATGATGTCTGAGCCGGCCACCACGCATGTATTTATGATGTCGTGAATAGCGCGATTTTTCTCGGCAGTCTTTTCGTCTTTATATAGCAACTGTTCGGCGGTCTCCTTATTAATTTCTCCCAATAAGAATTGCGTCCGCAAATCTACAACATTTACGCGGTCTCTTGTAGGATTAAACGCATTTAATTCATAGTCCGCCATATGAGTTAGACAATGATGCATAGAAGCCAAATATGACCGCTCTGGGGACTTCGTAAGCAACCAGATGAAATCATCGTGTGGAACTCCGCCACACGGAATATCACCTGCCTCACGGGGGCGACCGCCTCCAGCCGCAGCCCGCCATTCATAGTAATGAGGATTGTGAATACCATGTGTAATAATTTCCATGGTATTCCAATTGAACCCCTTATGGCATCCCGTGCAGAACATAACAGGGCACCCTTCGGATCGCTGAATGCCTGTTCCACAATTAGGACACGGCTTCGTGTCTTTACGAATAAGGTCCGCCGTCGCCTTTTCGCCTGGGTCGCATGTGTGTTCAGCGCCGCGCACTTTGCCTTTCACAGCGAAGCAGTCAGGGCATGCGTAGTTTTCGCAAACGGCACATTTCCAGGCCGAACTGAGCCAGCCATTACAGTTTGCCACTGTGCATTTACGGATAAATGTGCTGCGCTCTTTGCTTGCCATACCTGATGCCGCCTCTGCTTGTGGTAGTTCACCGCGCAGAAGAGGATGAATCTGTTGATAATATAATGTTCGCATAGTATTTCGCAGTTCCTCATCTTTCTTTTTAAGTTGTGCAGTAATCTGTTCTATTTCTCTTTGCAGTTTTGCGCGTTCTTTTTCCATTGGTTTAATCACCTCGCGTTCAATACGCCTACCTTCGCGAATCCGCTCCACGCGTTCCATTGTGGCCGGCAAGTAACTCTCCTCGCGCTTCCAGAGGATTTCCGCGCGATGGCGCGCATAGTCCTTGTCAATGTAAGTTTTGGTAAAATTCTGCAGCATAAAGCGGCGCCCCCAGGCCACCTTACAGTGCATGCAGTGTGGATCTTCCGCAGAGTTCGTCAAATATGTCTGATAGCACTTGACGCATATACCCGTGGAACACGACGGGCATTCAATAGGTTTGCGCCGAACATTTGTGAAATTTTCAGTGCAAACAATGCATTCTGCAGGAGCGGCTTTGGCTGGCTTGGTTGACATTTAGGGTGTATGTGGTTGGTGCCTGGATATGCGCCGGTCGCAAATCGTCAATTTTGGCGGCACCTACCTCATACGGTCCATATAACGCGCCATCTACCTCACGCGGTCCATATAACGCGCCATCGCTTCTTCATACGCCGCCTGCTTTTCGTCAATCACGGCCGCGGCCGTCTTCTCCTTCGGCTTCTTTGGCGGTGCCTTCGAGACCGACGTCGGCATCGATTTGACAACCGGCGGATATACGAGAACTTCCTTGAAAAAGAGCGGCATCTGCTCGACGGCGCGCGCTAAGGCCACTGAGTCCTTCACGAGTGGCGGCGCGGACTGCACACGGAGTCGCGGGACTTCCGTCAGCATCTGCAGGAAAATATAGAGAAGTTCCGTGCGCCGGCGAGCGGTGAGTCGCTTATCGGCTGTGCGGTAAAGATCGAGGAGCGTCTGGGCCTCTTCGTGCATCCTGATGGAACCGCGCGCGGCCAATTCTTTGTAGGCCTCTGCCAGCACATTTGCCATAAAGAATCCGCAGTTGTTCTTTCCTTTACCACCCGGTGGACCACGGTCCAGTGTTGACAAGCCAGGTCCTTTGAATTCTTTGCGGACCAGTGCATCCTCCTCTAAAAGCCATTTGAACCAGAAGATGGCCCGTTCCAGTTCGCCGGCGCCAATTGCGCCGACCATTTCATTGGCTGCATGAAACATTTGCCGCTGATCCGACGTCGGCGAATATACTTTCTTTACTGCCAAACTTTCAGGTGCGCGTAACACAGACCGCACCCAGTCGTCGTTCCTATGTGTCTTTGGATCAATCGTGGGAATCTTTACTTTGGGCCGCCGTGGGCATAACTGCATAATTAGGCACATTTCACCGATGCGTCGCTGGACTTCGAGGCTCCCGTAAAATCCCTCAGTGGTCTGCATGGCGGCATCACGGTCGAGTTCCTGGATTCGCCCACGCAGATAATGGAAAATCCGCGGGGATGACATTCCAATATGGTCAATTGCATGTTCGTAACAGAGACGTGCAAATAGGTCCTTACCACCACTTGCAATTAGGTCGGCCGCATAATGGAATAGTTTGCCGGTTGCCTCGGTCCCTCGTTGGCCGAGATTGAGGTCAATGGCTCGCGCGGAGTCATTTAGGATATATCCGGAACGCGTGCGAACTATTTTGAGGAGTTCGTCTTCATCTTCTTCTTCGGCCTCGATCGGCTGTATGACTAGGCGCGGAATCATTACTATTAGGGGAGTTTGTGCGCGGGGCTGGACCGCCGCGTTCTATCCATTCAATGGCTGGTGCATAATCGGCCGGTCGCGTGCGCTCGTAGAGTTCCTCCAGGACGGCTTTGTAGCGTTCACGGAGGGCTTCCCATGACTCTCCTGGGAGCGGCTTGAGGGGTGCAGCGGCGACAGTGCGCAGAGTTATATCCCCGCGCAGCCAGTGCCATATTTCGCGGATATTCGGGAATGCCCAAATGCCGTGGATGTGCCTATACAGCCACCACTGGAGTTGCCCGAGAATACCACCCCATTCCACGCGAACAGTAAACATCTCGTTTTCGCCGTATGTGAGGACGGGCTGTATGGCGGCTCCATGGAGGACCGCCAATTCGAAGATGCCGCGACGGTCGGCACATAGGCGCATTTTGCGCGGCTCCGTGGCGAGCGCCTCGCGTGTTCCACCAAGGACAATGGCAAATGATTTGCCGCCTGCTAAATGACGATGCAAGGTTTCCTTATGGCTGTCAATTAGGCCGATGGCCGCGGCGATACTGCGAACTACTGGAAACTTTGTGAGGAAAGGTGTAGTAACTGTGGGAATTTCGTGAACAAGTGCAAAATGAATATAGGGGGCCGCTGCAATTAGGCCGTGGGGGTGGCAACTGTAGATTGTGGGCGTGGTCGGATTTGTGTGGAGACCTGTGGCCGGTGAAACGGCGGCCATTTGGGCGCCTACCCAGCGGGTCACGTGGCGAAACCAGTCGGGGCCGCGGGTATATCGGAGCCAGGCATATAGGAAAAGTGCGGGGATTACCACAAAAATTGCGAAGTTGATGCCGATGACGAGGGCAATTAGGATGCCGAGGGCGACGAGGGTGAATGCCAGAATCACTGGCCAGACTACGAAAAGCCTGGCCAGTGTTGCTATGTCTTGTGCGGGATCCATTTAGGAGTGGCGCGGGTTATTTGTATTTTGCGCTTACGCGAAGTGTGCCATTGGCGCGGGGTATGAGACCTTTGGCTTTTAGGGAGGAGCGCGCAGTGAAACCGATGGATTTGCCGGCGCGCCACTTGCGGAGGATGGCTTTGTCGCGGGCAGTTGGTTTATACTTGCCCCCACGAAGGAACCGCGGGAGGCCAGCACATGCTCCACATGCACCTGCGGTTTGGCGTGTCCGCCGTTTGCCCCCTGCCATAATACCCAAGGCCCGGAGCATTGTGGGCTGCCCAGAACATCCTGGATAACCTCCGCGCATCTTACGCGTTTTGCGCTTAGCCTGGGGGGCTGCCCCTAATAGACATCCGCAGCCACCTGCTTGCTCGGTGGCGGGCATGCAGCCACCACCGCCTGCTAAAGTAGGTAAAGTATCCTTTGCTGCCTCGGGACCACGCGAGTAAAGTTCCTCGACGGCCCCTGCGACTTTATTTCCGTAAAGTGTTGCTGTTACTCCGCACCCGCTCATTCTAAAAGTATACGCACAAAATATTCGATTATCCCACCCTAAAGTAGATGCCGCGTCACCGCACCCTAAAGAAAGATAATCCTCGCTGGCCCCCAAAGTATTACCGCGGTCTGACAAAGAAGGCGGCAACTACTCGTCGTAAAGAAATCCTAAAGTATGGTCGGATGAACTGGCGCGACCCCCGTGCATATGTGGGATTTAAGACCGATGTCGGTGTGAAAACCCGCACATCATCCTACACGGCTGCATTTAGGAAGATGTTTCCTGGGGCGCGAGGACTCCCCGAAAAGGCGGCCGCCACCGGTGTCCCCGAGAAAATCTTGCGGGCCTCCTATAACCGTGGCCGCGCTGCCTGGCGCACCGGTCATCGGCCTGGGGCCACCCCCGAACAATGGGGATATGCCCGCGTGCATTCCTTCCTGCTCTGTGGGAAGACTCACTACGGACCCGATGCTGATCTAGTGCGAGAGGCACGGGGGACTGCGGGCGGCAAAGCGTGGTTCAAGCGGTGCCCTGCTACTGACCCGTCTTCTAAATAATTACACGTAGACTTCGCAAGTCAATAAGTAATTATATATTAATCAATGGCCGCGCCGCACCGCTCCGCGACCCCTCTACGCATCCGCCAAATCCTCGCGCGCCTGCTCGAGTCGCCGCACCAGCGTCTTAACTGCATCCGCCCAGGTATACTTTGCAATGACCTGAGTAGCAGCCTCACCATGGCGGCGACGCATATCCGAGTCCAGCACATACTTCTCGAGAGCCAAGCACACATCATGGGGGTCACATACCCACGCCTCACCACCCACAGGACACTGTGTCATGGTCTGATAGTAGCGCCACTTCGGCTTCACCAGCACCGAGCATTCCTCCTTACAGAACTCCTTATAGCCGCCCACATCAGGTGCCACCTGAGGCACACCGAGACCCATCTGCTCGAATGTGCAGAGACCCCAGCCCTCACCTTCGGCCGTCGCAATCCCCACATCGCCAGCACAATACATTACATTAATGTCCTCATCCTTATAGGACATATCCTTCGTGGTCACAATTAGACGGTTACCGAACACCTCAGGCTTCACGCCACGCGCCTTCAGTTCGCGCACGAAAATCTCGAAGAGCGGCCAGCCGCCCTTCTCGCCCTTATCGCACACACAGAGCATGGCAATCGGCTTCGTCGGATATTTGACGAGCAGTTCGACAAATGCCATAATCATGATGTCGAGACGCTTTCGCGGCTGATTGCGGTTGAAACTGGTGATAAGGAACATCTCTGGTGGAAGTCCAATTAGACGCCGCGCCTCCTCCTTCGGAATCTTGCGGAAAATATCTGTGTCGAAACCGTGGTGGATCACATCAATCGGCCGATGCACGCCCTGACTCTTCAGCACATCACGCCAGTATCGGGTAAATGCGAAGACACGGTCGGCCTCGCGATTCAGCACATCAATGAACTGGGCCGCCTGCACCGTATACACCTGGTCAATATAGACCCACAGTTGGAAGTTGCGCTCAATACCGGCCTTCTTAATGGCCTCGATGAATCCATTCACCACATTCATGTCATTATAAATCATCACAACATGCGGCTTGTGGCGCGCAATCTGATTCGGCAACTCACTAAATGCGAACCCGAGTTGGGGCTGCTTGGGATCCTCATAGGAGGATGCGTCAATTTCTGTGATGCCAGCGGGATATGTGCGCGCAACTGGCTGAGCGCCCTGGAACTTCTGGAAACCGAAGTGGATGGTCTCAATGTTGGGCTGGACGGCGAGTTGCTTGAGGAGTCCATAGGAAACCTTGGCATATCCTGTTACCTGCTGAATGTGTGTGCTGACGAGCATGAAGCGGATCTTATCATTGGTTACTGATGCTGCCGCTGATGCTGCGGCGGGGACTGCAGTTAGGGGTTGTGTGGCTGGTGCTGCGGCAGCGGGCGCAGACCCAGTCCCAAGAAGAGCCTCTAGATTCTTCAAATATGACTCCAAGTCAGACATCTTTGAAGAATTATATACGGTCACTGTTTAGGCAATCCACGCGCGCACAGCGGTCTGGAGTTCACTCTTCCAGGCACTCCATTTTGCCACCAGGTCCGCGCGATACATATCCAGCACCGCATCATTTCCTAACAGCATTTTCGCAGAATTAGCGGCGAGTTCCCATGAAGTTGCGGCAAATATAGGGAGGCGCTCTGAAATGAATGCCCAATATGTGTCATCACCTGGTGTGCGCACATATAGAGGAATACACCCATGCTCGATTGCCTCCCACATACGGAATGTCTCTACATTATTTCCAGCCGGCACTGGGGCGATTTTCGTAGAATCCAGGAGTGCACAATATGCCACCGCATCGTATGCATCGGAACCAGCCCAGTCATCCCTAAATGTCAGGTGGCAAGGAAGCCCAAGTGCCCGCAGATGTGCCAGATTAGCCTCGCGGTCGGCCCACGCAGTTCCCTCAAAACTCCAGGCATATGTGCGGGCAGATGATTGCGCTGCTGCGGCTGCAGTCTTTGCTCGTCCAGTGGCATATCCCAGGGGGACAGTTATGACCTTTGCCGCAGCATCGGCAGGTATATCTGTGCGTGGATAATTGCGAATGACACCTTTGCAATTAGGGAGTGAATACCAGGCGATTGAGTCGGGCTTGGTGGCATATTCATCACTGATGTGAATTGCGTAGAACTGCTGGCCGAGTGCAGACCAGACCGTGAAGAGGGATTGCCAGAAGTCGATATGGGGTTTCTGGACAATGCAAATAGGAGTATGGGGGATCGGCTTACCGACGGTGAGGGTATGAATATCGGCAGTGTTAATTGGTTGACCAAACAGTTCGGTGAGCCAGTCTGATTCCATTGTCTTGAAGTTTGCGGTCATTGCGTAGAAGGGTGTTGCGGGGGTTGCAGGAGCCGCGGCAGGAGCAGCCGGCACAGGGGCCGTCACAGGAGCCGCCGCAGGAGCCGTCGCCATAGGGACCGCCACCCCACGACTTTCCAGCACTGTCATCGGCACATCCAGTGGTGCACCCGCCGCCAGTGCAGCCTCCACTTCAGCAACAGTGAAGCGCTCGTCATTTGTCCACAAATCGCTGTCGAAATTATCCACCCGCGAAAAATCGTTGAAATCCGACGCACCATAGCGCGGGTCATCCTCCTGAATGCACCCAGCCGGCATCGGGTCGAGGAAATAGAGATTAAATTCCTTGCCCGCCTCCGTGTTGCCTGCCACCTGATTGCACATCATATGATCCGCACTCGTGTAATATCCCCCGTGACGTTCAATAAGATCCATGAGTTTACGAGCACCCCGCTGAGAAAGCACATAGGCATATGCGCAGAAATGGAAGTATGCATTCGGCACGCGCTGACCAAACACCTGGTTCGGCTTCACACGACACCACGGGCTTCCCGCCACCACTCGCTCCCGCACATGCTCCACAGCCGGCTTATTCGGAGGCAGCACGCCACCCAAATAGAGCACATCCCAATCTGCCGGCGCCTTCGGCATATTCACCAGCAACTTCACTTCTGCATCTGCCGCCAGCCGCACATCGTCCTCCAGCACCAAATATGCCAGCGAACCATCACCGGGTTCCCGTGCCAACTGCGACCACACTCCTAAATGAGAAAGCGCACAACCCATAACAGCCTTCTTCCAGAAGAAGTCATTCGGGGCAAACATCCGCGCAATATGCGGTGTAAGTGTGAGAGCCTGTCCATCAACTGCCTTCCACGTGCGGACCCGCCCAGCGATTTTCGGGTGGTTTGCACGGAATTTCTCCAGACGGTCCGCACGACGGGGCAGATTGATCACATAGGCATCGGCAATTAGGGGTGTGAAATTCACATTTTGTTTGAAATCGCCGCGGTGGAAATAATAGCAGCAGCCCGTCATAAATGTGCGCCGCAGACTCTCATGGCAGTAGTCGAGTGCCAGGTCACGCCAAGGTGCACCGATGCGGCGCGCATAAATGCTGAGAATTGACTGGTCATGGCGATGACCATATGGCTGCCCGTTTGCGTGCACACCCTCCCACTTTGGACCGGCGAGCACGGCACGCTCCTGTGCCGCCTTCCAAATACCTTCAAATAGGGTTGCAGCGACTGGTGAACCGGCGACAAATGTAATCGCGCCGGCAAACGCCTGGGGGAGCGCCAACTCCGCCTCACTGACTTTAAGGGCCTCACAGAATGGAGCAGAACACCAATACTTATTGAGTTGTGAGTGGTCCTCATACACAACCACACCATTAGCAGCAGCCTGCACAGCCGCGTCGACGGGTAGACGCACCATAAATGCACCCGCGTCGCTGTAGAAAACGACAGTGCCAGCCGGTAGAGTGGCATCATTCACGAGGTCACGCCAAACCCAGGTTTTCCAGCCATAATGCTGAGGCTCCCAGAAATCAGGGAAGTTGGCCGGTGCCTCCACGGGGACTCTACAGAGTTTTGCAGTTAGACCAAGACGCTTAACCGTCTGCTCAATTTCAGCATACTCGCCCGCCCCAATATCAGCCGCCAAATATATGCACACAGCGGCCTTCTCAAATGCTGCTGCTTGCCGCTTAATTCCTGACATCCAGCGCATAAGAGACTCCATGAATTTACTGGACGCGTATGTAGCAAAACACACGGGCGTTTTACTATTAAATTCTGGCTTTTCCGATACGGCTGCCATCGGTGTTTCTATAGAATTCTCTGTGGTGATACTTTTAGGTGGATTGGGTGCCGGCTGAATTCCAGCCAAGATGCGGTCTGCCACACATCGCATCGCGCCGCGCGCGCCTTCCACCTGGTCCGCACGCAACAGCGGCCGCCCAGCATACTCCTCCCAGCGCTCTTCCGCCTCCCTAACAGCCGCCACCAGGGCATCCCCCTCAAGTCCATTCGCATCAATAAAAGAACCTGCATCAAAATCGTCGCCGACATCCTCGGCTCCCCAGTAAATCGGCACACACCCCGCCGCCTTCGCATGTAGGAGTTTCTCTGTAATATAGCCTGTGGCGCGCTGATTTTCATATGCCACGCAAAACCGGTAATCCTTCAGATATTCGTGCTTACGCAACTCCCCGCCACCTCCGCCGAGACCGGCAAACAGTCCAGGACCGACGTTATTAAAGAGTCGCCCCGCCGAATCGACCGGTTTATATGCATTTAGGGTGTGGAATGCGGCGTTGCGCACAGGATTCATGGGATTTGTCACAATGAACGCACAGAATTTGCGGTGGCGCTCAGCCCGCTCCTCGGCCGGCACTGGCTCCGTGCAACGGGCCAGCGGAATCAGTTTCGGATTCACGAGGCGATCATTGTCCGCGCCCCACCAGTCAATCGACATCATCCAAAGGGGCAGGCGGGCAACCTCGGGTGCGTCAGGCGTCGGTCGCGTGAACCCTAATTGAAGATAAGTGCTGCCTCCAAACTGCTGTGGCAAGGGAATCTGTTCGGCTGTGTGGAATACTTTAGGGACCCCTGGGAACGGCTCCGTGTCACCTGGCTGACTAAATGGCCCAAAGATTACTAGGTCAGGGCGTTCACCCGCTCTCTCAAAGTGCGCTACGTCTCCTCCCACGACTGTGCGCGGGTCCCCCAGTTCTTTTAGTCTTTCTGTGAGAAGAAGCGTAAAGAAATTGTAGTCGGATTGGAAAGAATCCCACATGAAGGCAAAACATACTTTTAGGATGGGTGCTGCACTTTCTTTAAAGACAGGTGGGGTGTCGGTGCACTTTACTAAAGTGTTTCCTGGGGTAGGCGGCAAAGTCACTGCCCCCAAAGTCTTTTGTTCTTTGTCTGCCACCGCTAAAGTGTCTTTAGTAAAGTGCGCCACCCCCTGGACGGCTGCCCCCAATTCTTTATGAACTTCCAGGCGTTGCGGACCAAATTCTTTTAGAAGGTTGCCCCGAATATCGTCAACCGCCGCAGTAATTTGCGCGGCAATCCTGGGCACACCCTTAATGGCATCCACTGCCCCCACGATTGAATTGTCCGCATAATAGAGCGCAGCATACGGACCCCCAAGTCGCCGCAGCCACGCGCTATTATGGACAATAGGAATCCCACACCAGGCGGCGTCCAGAAGCGCATATTTGCCACCGACAAAGCGCGCATGTGAGAGGATAACTTGCCGAGGCAGTGCTGCCATATCACAAATCCGCTGGCGTCCCACGAAATTATAGGCTACCCCAGGAATCTGCACATGTGCAAACACATTCTGCTTGAAAAATGCGTTATCTTTGATGTGGTCGCTGTTATGCACCCACACATCCCTAATTGACAACGCCGACTGGCGTCCGCATTCACCCAAAATTGTGAGCGGAAGAATCGCCGAACTACTATTCCGTGTATTTGTTTCACATATACGCACGGTCCATTTAGTGTCGTCCGTCAGCGCCCCCACCGGCTGCTCAGGCCGTCCCTCCATATATGCAATTAGAGGTGCAGGGCTCCAGAAGAATGGGATGCGGCGCACCGGCTTACCGCCCCCAATGACCGCCCACGCCGCCACATCATTCTGGTCCGCCGTGTCCCAGAGCCAAATCTCATCGTATGTGTGGACGGTTCGACGGAACGCATGTAATGGATAAATGCAATGGTCAATTTCCGCCAAAACTCCATACGACCGTGCGAAAAAAACGCTGCAGTCCGCGAGGGCCTCCTGCATGGGCCGCCCGATGACACCAACGAGATCAATTAGGAGGTCGTAGTGAAGGGCGCGACGACTGGCTGTATGAATTCCGAGGACGGGCCAGGGGGTGCGACTGCGGTCGAGGTCGTCGAACCAGGGATCCTTTGTGAGAGGGGCATCGGCCGCCTCTCCTACATGCAGTAAGGTGATGTCGTGTCCGAGGTCGGCGAGAGCCTCTGCCATGCTTAGTGCGGCGACTGGTTGACTTCCTCCAAAATAGGAACCGCCGATAAAGGCGGCGATTGCTATTTTCTTCTTTGGCTGCGGCTGCTGTGACTCAGCCATGTGTATTTACATATATAGCGGCACGGTCTCTTAGATGTTTACACGCAGTTAGGCGGCACTCCCTAAAAGTTTAGCCCAGGCGGTTTGCACGGCCGGATTATGAATACTGTGTCTCCAGAAAAGTGTGTGTGCACGACTCTTATAGACCGCTACATCCGTCGCATGACCGCGTGTTTTATCATACGCAGCAAGTAGCGCCGCCGCATCCGATTCCGCGTAATAGTAACCGAAGTCGCGCCACCGCTCTCCATTGTGAACCACTGGGAACCCGCAATAGAGTAGTTCCATAATCATATAATTATATTCGTTATTCACCTGATGGCATATAAATGTGGACCCAGGTGCCTCCGTCAGTATATCGACAATTCGATTACGCCCCCTAAATTCGCAATTAGAGCGTATGGAAAGTTGCGGCAACAGATTTTCGGAAAAATGTGCCGTCATTTTGAGGCGTTCCCCGTTTATGAGGATAATACGCGGATTCCAGGACGGGTCAATGCGCTTTCGCGCCTCGAGGGCAAGCAGCGGCACAACGGCACTTTTCTGGAAACTAATATTAGGCTCCATGATGACAATCGTTTCGCGGCTAGTCGGCTGCCACTTCGGGAGGCGCGCACCGTGTTCGCTGATAAAGCACGGGTCCCATACATATGGAGCGATTTTGGCCGCGGCAGGGTCGCACACCTGATTGAGAATCCCTGCATATTCACGATGCATTTCATAATGGGGACTTACCCAAATTTCGTCCATTTCGCCGACCACATGGTGACTGAAATTCATGGCAGGATAAAACTGGATGGTCTCAATGTCAATATTCAATATATTTCCAAGATATAATTTCACCATTTTCGCCCCCAGTGCCTTTAAGAACTTCCTAAATGACTGGTCAATAGACATGCCGATTTCAATATATACGTGAACAGGTATAGGATTTTTCAGCAGCCCCTCGACGGTCAAGATGCGGCAGTCCTGCAGGAACGGCTCGGGGTCCGTTGTGGTTTTATTGAAGAGAAAAAATGGGAGTAGACCGATTGCTTCACATAGCCTGTATATGATATATACGTTTTGATAAAGACCGTTAGTAAAGATCGCACCCTTATCAATCGTGGCGGTTGCAATTAGGACGACACGACGTTCGATGGGTGGCGACAGGGTGTGTGTGCAAGTGGCGGGGGCGAGCATGTCTGGATCAGGGGCCGTCCTGTTATATCCTGGAAGCGCCTGTGTTGGGCTGGTGCCTGTGCTGTCGCTCATTAAAGGACATATATGGGAGCGCCTTAAAACCACTGCACATATGTAGATTATGGGTGTATCAGACTTACTGCTGCCATTTAGAGCATCAGTATTTGCACCATTGCGGCCGTCGCAACTTGTAAACTACAGAGACGCGTGGATATACTTTCAGTATGTCGGTCAATATAATTTTCATATACAGGAGTTGCGTGCAGCAGACCCTAACGCGGAAGTATCATATTTCCGCTTTCCGACGACAGAAGACAAGCAAAAATATACACAGGGACTGCAATTATACTTGCGAGTATATCCCGATTACAGATTCAACCTGGATGCAATTGTCCCGCTGGAAATTTAGCGCAGCGCAAGAGCAGCACCTACAATGTGCAATTGCATGGTTGCAATAGCATATTGTATTTATTGGAGTATATGTGGGCGTTTACTTGCGCTTCTTGGCCTCCTTCATGGCGTCACGGAGCTTGGTGGCGGGGTTCTTCCGCTTGAGTTCACGGTAAACCTCCATGACCTTCTTGTTCCATGCACGGAGAGCAGGGGAGAGCTTGCGCTTGCCACCGACGGTGACGTTTGCCTTGCGAGATGCCTTGCGGGACTTGCGGTTGACCTTACGAGTTGCCATTTCTACTTTTCGGCGCGAAAAAAGTTGAATCAGACGGAGGTCCTGAGTCCGAGGCAACCTCCTATATGCCTACCACCAAGTCCTCCCACACCACCTACAAGCCAAATTTTGACGCGGTGCATTACTGTTATCAATGTTCCGATTACGGCCACCTAATGGAATCATGCCCTAATGCCCCGCAACTGACAGTGTATAAGGGTCAAATGGACCCCGAGCCGGACCAGACGCAATCGGTCAGTGGCCCCCTGAAGGCTGCCCTTAAACTACGCCCGGGGCTTCCTGCACTTGATGTGCTCGAAAACACGGATGTTCTCGCCGCCTTCTTACGTGCCCGCGGGGTTCAGCCTGCGGCCAAACTGGAAGAAAACAAGAAGCGCATGACCGAATGGGCGGCCGGTGCCGGTATTCGTGTGAACTATATACCCGAAGACTGGGAGCCGCGCGGTTATTCTCTTAACTGCAATTAGAATGCGTGCGCATATGACTAGACATCGCCGTGGCAGTGGCCGCTCCGCTCACCGTAGCCGTAAAATTCAATCTCGCCGGCGCACATGGCGCCAGAAGAGTCGGCGGGCTCGTCAGCAGCGCAGTCACCGCCGGCAGCGCGGAGGAATGTATAACAGTATTGTCGGGCGCGATGGAATTCCCCACTCCGAACATGACCCCACAGTTGTTATAAAGACAGTCGAGGGCATACCCACAGCAATGTCGGATGAAACATATGAGCGCGACTACAAGGCGACCGGTGAAGATGTAGGGCAAATTTGAATATGTCGCGCTGCCCCTTTTTTATGGCCACTCATGATAAGTATAGCAATATCATGAAAGAAGCCACCGAAGCAGCATTTGAACAATATAATAGAAAGGTCGCAACAGGGAGACATAGATTTCTTATGCATCATAGACATGAAGATTACAGTATACTTTCGATCAAACTATCCGTCCCTATAAATGAAGCCATACTTGCATCGTCCAAATTTCTAACAGCATCTATATTGTATAAAATCCGTGAAAATACAAACCATATACCAGACAATTACAATGTATTTATATCGAAGCGCCCACGCAAATTTATCGACTGGCTAGCATGCAGAAATCGCGTGAAACTTTACAATTACAACATGCACTTATTGGTGCAGATTCCACGGGAATCCCCTGTATGCCATTCGCGCAACGCAGTTGCCCCCTATGCCTAAAGTTCCTCCCCAAGTAAACCAATTAGTATGGATCTCGGCCCCTTAAAAGCACAAGTGATGGCGATGGTAATGATGCGGTCGTCGCAGCCTGGTGGTGGGACCAATGGTGCAAAGAAGGGTTTCGAGGAAATCTGGATGCTCATTTACAGCATGATGGTGATGAGTCTGGTGGAGTATATGTTTAAGCATGCACCAGAGGTTGTAAAGTTCGTCAAAGACACCGCTGCGCGCCGCCTGTTCGCTGCAGCGAAGTCCACGCCTTTGCTCAAAGACACCCTTAAAGAATCGGCGGCAAAGCAGGAGCCCATTTTTTCTGTGACCTTGGTGCGTAAATTCACGGCCCCTGTGGATGGAAAGAGCACGCTCGGTCGCCAACCAGAGTCGCCGCTCATAGAAAAGGTAGACGCCGTCCTCAACTATATTTGTAGTCTGGAGGCGGCCAGTCACATTCGAATCGAAACCCGCCACGTCCTAAATGCAGTCGAGGAACTCCAGATCACGCCCCTCCTAAAAGCCAAAATCAAACAATCGGGCGACACGGCGGCAGCCGACCAGGAGTCCATGGTTGAAATTATGCTCTATAGTTCGGTGATGAAGGTGCCTGATATACGTCGTTGGATTGACGATGTATACGCCGAATATTTATACGAGCGCAATAATAAACTCGGGTCCAAAATCTTCTATTTCAATGAAGTCCCCATCGAGCCTCCCCGTGAACCCATGCATCCTCTCGGTTCAAGAGAACACAAGGCTGCACCCAACAGTTTCAAATATCGTTTGGAGGGTGCGAGTAAAACCTTGTTGTTTACAATGAATGAGTTCAATACTGCCAAGAGTTTCTCCAATATTTACGGAAATCATGTGGACGAACTGCGGGAGCGCATTGACCTATTTGTGAACCGCCCTGAATGGTATATTGAGCGCGGTATTCCACACACCCTCGGTATTATGATGCACGGCATTCCTGGGGCTGGCAAAACATCGACCATTAAGGCGATTGCGAAGGATACTGGGCGGCACATTTTTAATTTGTCGCTGCGCCCATACACGACCTGTAAGCAGTTGACGAACTTGTTTTATAATGATACAGTGACTACCATTACGGATCAGGGCCAGGTGTCATATAAAATTCCGTTGAACAAGCGCATTTATGTGATTGAAGACATTGACTGTTTGACTGATGTGGTGCTAGACCGTGGGTCTGAGGCGCGCGGTGCTGGTGCTGGTGCTGGTGCAAGTGGCGACGAAGTTACACTCAGTTTCTTACTGAACCTCCTCGACGGTGTGCTGGAAACCCCTGGGCGAATCCTGATAATTACGAGCAACTATCCTGATAAGATTGACAAAGCACTGGTGCGCCCTGGTCGTATTGATGTGCGCATTGAATTCAAGCGGGCTTCACGGGAATTTGTGCTGGATATGCTGAACCACTTTTATGAGGCGGCATATGTGCTGGACGATATTCCTGATGTTATTGACGGCAAGTTTACACCGGCCGAAATTATGGAGAGTATGTGTGTGCATTTCAAGGACCCTGAAGCGGCAATTAGGAGATTGCGGGAAATTGCTGAAGCGGTGGCAGCGGCAGCGGCTGCAGCACCGACACCTGCTGTAGATGATACTGCTGCACCAGAAACTCCTTCGATTGATATGACAACATCTATGATACTTCCCACTGATATTTACCCGAACTCGCCTGGCTACATATCTGAACCAGAATCTGAACTAGAGCCAGAACACACACAAACAGATATATGTGAATCTACTGTATATGCATCTGTGTCACATGAAAACCCATTTAAATTACATAGAACTTCAATCGAACGAGCCAAAGATCCTACACATATTCAGAAAGTTATTAATATTCAGAAAGTTATTCAAGGTAAGCATGGTGGAAAACTACAGCAAACAAATATGGATAGTCTAGTTCAAGGGCTTTTAGCAGGGTATGAACCACCGGCGAATCAATTCTTCACTGTTGATAAATTCTTCGAACGTGGCGAGGACACTGCACCACAAGCCTCGTGGGATTCCGTGTTCTGAAAAACTGCCTAAATGCAGTCCGCGTAGTTAGTGTAAATGGTCAACAAGAAGGGTGGAAAAGCCTACAAAAAGGGGAAGCATCAAGATAATGTGCCAGATTTCACGGAATGTGAACTGGGCCAAATGTATGCGCGCGTGTTGAAAATCCTGGGGAATTGTCGTGTGGTTGTATACTGCAATGACGACGAGCGCCGCATTTGCCACATCAGAGGTGCAATTAGGAAGCGCGTGTGGATCGAGGTAGGGGATATTGTTATTGTGAGTTCACGTGAATTCGAGAGTAGCGTGAGTGCGGCGGAGGGGTTGGAGAAGGGCGATGTGTTGTCGAAGGTTGACCCGCATCATTATGGGAAGTTGAAGAAGGACCCCGTGTTTAATATGAAACTCATGTGTGAACTCGAAAAGGTCGAGTTTAACGATAATTCGAGTCATGGGCTGAAGATTCGGGCAATGATGGCGGCGGCCGAAAGCGGGGGCATGGGTCACGGCGAGGATGATGACGACACACAAACGGCTGCACGTAATAACAGTGAAGTCGTTAATGAGATGTTCGGGGATGTCGGATTCGAGTTCGATCGGGGTGGCGATGATGACGAGGACGGTAGCGGCGACGAAGATGAAGATGAGGAGGAGGGTGGCGCTGGCGGCGGTGCAGGTGCCACGCCAGACTACGCTGCTCGCCACAAGATCCAGGCAATTAAGCGGAATGCCCAGCGGGCCGCCAAAGGTATTACGGATGCCGATATTGACAATATTTAAGCAGGTTGGCGTTTGGCGAGTTCAGTATCATACAGTTCGATCTCGTCTATAATTGCATTTAGGGTGCGTGAATGTGCACGGCGGTCTTCGGGAGTTTTTGGGTTATTAGATACAATATTTCTCATTTGAGCGCGCAAAAAAGTAAGTTTATCTTTGAGTTGTTTAATAGTCAAAGATGAAAGTTGCTGCGTGTCCATTCTAATTTTTGGTGGATTTTATGTGTCTGAATGTGCCGCAATTAAACAGGCTCGTGATAGAAGTTGGGGTCCACGGGGTAATATGCAATCCGTGAACTATAAGCCGTATTCTTCACATGGGGCGCAAATGCGACCGGTGTAACATCAGGCGGACTGTAGCGCTCATCCTCGATCAGGTAGGGGTAGATTTTCTCGATAAATGCGCGATTCGCCTCTGGAGTTCCCTCTATCACAATCCAACCGTTCGGGGCGGAGATACACTCGGGCCCTGGTGAGAACTTCCAATAAGATGGTGTGATGTCGTGCGTAAGGACGAACTCGTCATTGTCGCGGGTGATGACCGATACTTCATGCTTATCGGCGTCTTCCCCATAGTGCTCTTTGCGGAGATGCCAGAGGTCAAATAGGAGGTCTGACACCGAGTAATGTGCCGGCTGGGGAATATATGTGGTGTGTCGGGCATACTGTGGATGATCCACGGCAGGCGGACCCGGGCTGACTGCTGCACGGACTTCTTCAAGGGTGCGGTCGAGTTCGCGGCGCATCTTGCCGCCGTCGCCGCCACCAGTGGTAGGATTTGGGACAGAGTCGACAATATAGAAATCGCCGGTGGGATGCTCGGGGAATGTGAGGGAGTGATACTCGTCGTCGAGATGCTTCGCCAGATGGTCGATGGTTTGCTGGAGGTTGCGCTTCCAGGCTGCAGCGGCGGCTTCGCCCTCGTCAGCGGACTCCTCAGGAAATGCCTCACATCCTGGGCCAAATCCGCAGCAACCGACCATATCTGCGCGACCCACGAGCCAGCCCCGCGGGGACTGCATTGCGTCGACTGGTGGATCGAGGTCAAAGAGTTCGTCGCCTGGCTCTGCTGCGTATACCCAGCCCTGAAAGCGGCGCTCCCGCTTATCTTCCACTTCCTGATGTGTGCGGAGAGGGGTCAGATACTGCGTGTAGCCACCGAGGAGGGTCGACTGGTCGTAGAAGTAGGGGATTGTGCCCATCATGGAGAGGACAGACTCAATTGACGCGGTCTTGAAGGGGTTCTTGAGGATGTAGTAATACATGGCTTGGCTTGTAGTTGCACGGGGGCACCTTGTTGCTGTGCCCAAAAAAAGATTCAAATTTTTTGAGGAGGGGCGGTGGTATGTATATAGTTAATTTAGACCGCTTCGCATTACAAGTAATGGAAGGTCCATTCAATATATTTATTCAAGTGGCACAATGTAATATGGCGGACACACGGGATAATATGTTACTCCATTTGTTTTATAAGTATCATCTTTTGTTATTACAGTAGCAAATGACGCTGCTGTCAACGCCGGCACTGGTATGCCAAAGTGCTCATAAATTTTCTCAATATATTCCTTATTTTGTTCTGGAGTTCCATTTATGCAAATCCAGCCGTTTGGGGCATTTATGGACACGATGTTTGTGCGCATTTTGCACCAACCGTATGCCCGTTTTTTGCGACTTTTCATTGAAACTATTTCATTGTTTGATGTAATAATGCTTAATCCAGGCAATTTGACACCGTCTCCAAAGTGCTTATGTGCAACATTGTAATCAATCTCAAAGAGAAGGTCAGACGGCGGGTAATACACTGGCACTGGAATATGTGTATAACACTCCGTTCTATATGACTCATTCGCCACATTACCTACATCTTTAACAGCATCGTTCACTTGGCAAAGAGCAGTGTCCAAGTCGGCGCGCATTTTCTCAGGTTCAATGACAATTGGCGGAATCATTTCCGTTGGCACAGTTTCGACTATGTAGAAGTTTCCCTCTACACAGTGTTCAGGAAAGACAAGAGGATAATATGTATCATCAAGTTCTCTTCCAATATCTTTAATATTTTCAGAAAGACAACTTTTCCAATCAAATTCATCGCCCGCCCAGAAAGGTTCGCGTATGCAAGCGACTAGCCACCCATTTGGCGAGTCTGCTAGGTTAACAGGCAGCGAATCCCTAATAGAATTTAATATACTATCGCCTTTATCCATATATATCCACCCAGTTGAATATAAATGACCACTATTTTCCAAATATTCTCGACTTGTATGGTATGCACCTCCAGCATATGTGTATGCTCCAATAATTGCAGAAATGTCATAGAAGTATGGTATTTTTCCTATTGCATGTAGAACTCTTTCAAGTGACGAGTTCTTGAATGGGTTCTTGAGTATGACATAGTAATGTTTTACGACCTTCATTGTGTGGCTTGGGGTTTGCATGGCTTGATTTAACGATTGCACGGAGGCACTCACCATATTACAATAAAAAATGTTTCAAGTTTTCTGCACTACAATCATTCTAATTGATTATTAATGAATCATTGTGACTAATATGCACGTATCATTCTCCCAGTGTGAAATGCTAAATAGGCGGTCATATAGATCCCATTCATAGCACACACCGTGACGTTTGCCGGCTGCATTTAGGGTGTATGCGCGGCGGAAGCCGGCCTGGTCTTCTTCTACTGCGACTTGTAGTAGGTCGCCGTTGGCAAGTGTGGGCTTTGCTTGGGACATGGCTTGTATTCACTGCACATCCTCGCCGCCGCCACGCTGGTTCAAATTTTTCAGATAGAGTGCACGGAAGATATCGAGTGCCGTTGTGCGGATCGCCACAATATAGGAGTATACCTCGAGACCCGTCTCCATATTCAGTGGAGACCGCGGGTCGTCCTGGTCCATCCAAATGGCACTCGTCGCAAAGCAGCGGATTTCGCTGTGGATGCGCTGGGCTGCCCGCCGCCAAATGGCGCGTTCGATTGCATCCAGGGAGTCGACATTGACGCGCTTCATATAGGTAAGCACATCAAGGGTCCAGCGGAACTTGCCGAGTAGGACCACATCACCAACCCTAAGTGAGTCGGGCCAGGAATCTATTAGGGTTGTGAGGAGAGGCGCGGCGGTGGTGTCTCGTATCCAGCCGACGGCCGTGGTGAAAAGTTCGTCCGATGTGTCGTCTGATAGAGGGTAGTTGAGCCACGATTTGCCGGCAGGAAATCTGTCAGGCAGCGGGAAACTGTTGTAGGATGCCGTGTAGGTAGGATCGTCTGCGAGACTAGTGTGCTGTAAGTAGTCAGGATATACATACAGAATTGCAGCAAATACTGGGGAGATTGGCGCGGACTCGTCGACGGCTTGTTGGTGGGTGAGGGCGGGCATGGCTTGGATTTCCATTGGCTTGTATGCTTTAGCGGCAATTAGAAGTGGCACGGGCCGACTTTTCAAATTTGAAAAAAGTGGGCCGCTTTGAAACGGGTCGCAATAAGCCATATAGGATGATGATTAATGAAGGTTCGTCGGGTAAAGTGTTCGCATACGGTGAGCGGGAGGTTGTTAAAGTAGCCAAGCGAGGTGTGCGAGGAAATCTGGGGATTCGCGAACAATACAAAATGCATCACTATGTGCATTCTGTGTTGACACATGGCGAATATAAAATATTATATACACCGCGTCCTGTTGGGTGCCTGGGGAATTCGTATAAAATGGAACGTATTGATGACAGCACTATGATTGTGGGAGCGGCCGTGGCTGCAATGCCGGCCCTCGTGGAGGAACTGGCGCGCCTGTATGAGGAACTTAGGCGGCGCAATATAACACCGAATGATTTTGAACTATACTTGCAGCCTGATGGGCGGGTTGCACTTATTGATTTCGATAAGTTTATTGTTCTGGACTAATTGGGCGGCGCAGGCTACTCACCTCAGTAAGGGTTCCATACACCACAACGACACACATCAATGCAGGCACCACACGGCATTGTGCCACATCCGCCATCACATACAGGGTTTTTGCATGGGCACATGGGGTCCTGGACATCTTCGCCGGCGATTTCTGGGTAATTGTCGTCTTCGCGCGGGCCATAGCGGCCGACCAGATTGAAGATTTCCAGGGTGGCCTCGACGCGGTGTCCGCACAATGTCGGTGTTGAAATTGTCACCGTGACGCCAGCGGGCGCCTCATAGAGATAGTCTGGGATTTCATTTAGGGATGTCGCAAGTTGTGCGGGAGTTACCACAGGGGAGATGCCGATTGCGCAGGCGACAGTAGACGCACAACCGGTGCTTGAGAGGAGCGTGCAGTAGTCGATGTAGCGGGCCTTGACATGATCGCGACACTCTGCTGCGGTTTCATATTCGACCAGGAAGGAGCCGGTCTGGTGGGCATCATAGGGGTCATAGGAGGTTTCACGTATACGGAACATGGCTTGAAGGGGGCGGGAGGGCGCAAATAGTAGCAGAGATAGGGGGGGTCAAATTTTTGAGGGCCGCACTAAAAATGTTTGAGGATTTCATTTAGGGGTTGTGTGGGGTTTGTTTAGGGCTGGGCTGGCTTACTCGGCCTCGCGCGCAGCCTTGCGGTCGGCCTTCGTAGTTGCGTGGTAGCCTGACTTAATTGCCACGACTGAGCGCTGGGACTTGCAGAGGTTACAGCAGAGGAAGTTGAGGCGCGTCAGCGAATCGCGCGTGATTTCCGTGTCGAGGGACTTGCAGACGAGGCATTGGACATACTGGGCGATATACTTGCCCATAATGCCCTCGATGTGCTTGTTGTTGTAGCGCCCCTTAAGCACAAAGTGGCCTTCCCCGTCAATGGCGCCTGTGGTGTCGAGTTCGGCGAGGAAGAACGACTGCACATGGTCCGTGCCACGGCTCATCGACTTGCAGCAGATTGTGAAGTTCTCCCAACTGGAGCGCGTAGTGCCGAGGCGGCTCACCTTGGGAGGCTTGATGCGGGCCTTGGCGCGATCTCCACAGAGTTCGGGGTTGGACTCCTGGAGTTTCTCATAGAGGCGCTTGAGCATCTGCTCGTATGTGAAGTCCTCCAGGTCGGGTTCCCTGTATGGACCCCAGTCACGCCCGTCGTTCATGTCGTAGTCATTTAGGAGTGTTGTGGGGGCGGGTGCAGACTTCTTTTTCTTTTTCTTTGTCTCGCCGCCTTCGTCGACCTCTTCGGTAGCGGCTAGTGCTGCATCGGCGTCGGCATCGGCTGCGGCAGACTTTTTCTTCTTCTTTTTGATCTTTGTGAAGTCGAGGTCGAGGTCATCGGTGGGCGCTGCGGCTGCGACGTCAGCAGTCGCCTCCTCTTCCACAGGGCTGTCCTCGAATGTAATCTTCTTCTTTTTCTTCTTCTTTAAGGGCATGTCGAGGTCGAGGTCATCGGACACCATTTTAGCGGGTGCCGACGCAGTCGACCTGTAACTGGGGGCTTCAGGGAAGATATCCTCGGGTTCTACAGCGAAACAGTCTGCCATGGCTTGAAGGGTGCAAATAAAAAATGTCACGGGGTTTGTTTCAAATTTTATATGTGAGCGCTCGGGGTCGGTGGGTTGTTTAATAAAGTGCAAGTAGGTTGCGTAAATAGAGGGCTATTTCTTGCAAAGAGATGTTGTTGCATGAGTTAATAGCGGAGCAGTCGGTGCTCTCCAAATGATGCTCAATCATTGCCCATAGATCATCAAGGAATTCCCTATCGCTGTTCTTTAGTAGTTCATGCAAGTCTGGATCAATGTCTGGATCAATGTCTTCTTCAAGGTATGCAGCGTGGTCATATAATAGTTTATGCATGACCGATTCGAGATGGAGTCTGCGCTGCAGTTGCTGTGACGCGGGTGCCGGTGCAGGGTGCAGCACGTGCTGTGTGGGCGCCGCAGCCGCAGGCGCGGCATCTCTGCCTTCCACGGCAATACTAATTGCAGTTAGGGCGACAGCGGTGAAGGCACTTGAAAGCAGGGCGGTGCCAGCGTAGAGTAAGAAGGTGCGTATGGACATGGCTTGAGTGGTCGACATTAAAAATGTGGACTAGGGGTGTTCAAATTTTTAATGCGGAGACATATGATGCCCACATTAAAAATTCCGAGGGAGTTCTATTAGAGTGTTTTGGGAGTGTTTGTTGTTTTGTGGTGAGTTTTGTGGATTTGTAGGGGGGGGGTGCGTGCTGCGGCGGCGCTCAGATGTCGTCGATGTCGCTATCATCGAGGTCTGACCCAGTGGCGTCCTCGAGTGCGGCGCCTTCGTAGTCAAACTCGAAGCCGTCACCGAGGTCGTCGCCTGCACCGCCACCAAAGGCTGTGTGGCGTGCGGCCTTGGCTGCGATATCCTCAACGGTCTCGCTGGTAATCATCCAGCCAGGGATGATGCCGCGCTTGACCAGGCGGGCGGCCGAGCGGCGGTCGAAGACGATCGAGATGTCGAAGACCTCGCCGGCTGCGATGTCCTCAGTGGAGCCACTGTGGGCCGCACGGCTCTCAAACTCGCGGCGCCCGAGGCCCACTAGGTCGTCGACTGCGATGGGAGTCGCGCGCTTGTTCGAGAGGCGCCCAGGAATGATGGCGCGGTGCTCGAGGAGGTCCGTGCAGAGCACGCGCACCTCGCCGTTACCGAGGTGCTTGGTCACACGGCCAAAGAGCAGTCCCTCGACGTCACCGGCGAGGGCAGCATCAGCAGTGCGCTGATTGGCGGCCTGCTTGATATTGGCGATCCGCTTTAAAGGGCGCGAGGCTGCCTTGGCGGCCTTGGCCTTCTTAGATGCGGACTTGCTGACGGATTGCTTGGAAGACATGTTGGCTTGAATAGCTTGTAGGCTTGGGGGCTTGAAGGCTTGTGTCCGTGGACGACCTTCCATAGAGCCGGCATGGCCCTTTCAATTTTTTTCGGGCGGGCGACCGGGGGCGCTGCAACGGAAAGTTCGTGTGGAAAAGTGTGGCGGTTCGTGTGAAAATGTGCCACACTGTGCCGTGTAGTATCGGTCCACACATAAAAAATTTGTGTGGGTTTTGTGGGTTTGTTTGTGTTGTAGTTTGTTTTGTGCGGGTTGTCGATGCTGTGCGGGCCTAGTAGTCCCACGCGGCCTCGATTGTGTAGAGTGCTTCGTCTATATCCTCATCTGTTAGGGGCGAGTCGGTGCGCTCGAGTGGTGGCATGGACTCAGCGTCGGTATCCTCAGCAGGCGGCTTCGCCACACCGCCCGCGTGCGCCATGAGTTTCTGTATGAGCAACGCACCGAAGGGACTCGGTGAGGCGGGGCGGGCGCGAGGTGGGGTCTCGTAGCCGCTCGGACACTCAGGTTCTTCCATGAGGGGCCTGTAGTAGAAGCGGTCGAGCGACTCGTGAGTTCCCTTGATGCAGGGGTCGACTGGGTGGTAGTCCTTGTTGGCCAAGTAGAAGTCCTCGTAGACCTGCCAGAGCTCAGACGAGACCTCTTCGCGACGCAGGAAGCTCGAGTAGAGGTAGGACTGGAGCGACTCGATCGTGTGAGCCCAGAGGTCACTCACCTCGCGCGAGCAGTATGACCCTTCGCCGCCGAAGTAGGCGTCGATGCTGTCAATGTCTCTCGCTGAGGCGTCGTGGAACTCCTCGATGCGGCTCTTGAAGGCGCTGAGTGCGTCCGTGGTGGGGGTGTAGGCAGTAGGGGTGCCAGCCGTGGGGGCAGTAGGGATGCCAGCCATGGGGGAAGTGGAGTCAGTAAACCGATGTGTGGTAACTGCGGACGGTTCGATCCGCAGCCGGTGTCGTTGTTATCTGCGAAAGACACCCCAACGCGAGCTCGTTTCATGCCAGCCAACGCCTTCAATCTGCCTCAAGCCATCTGCTGTGGCCACGCTACACGCACTCCATTGCCCGAACAGCCCGCGGCGGCACCTGGTATTGCCTAGGGACCTTGCGATCCCATACCCTCTACATATCTTTGAGGGGCCGAACTTATACTGAGCGAAGTGCAGTGTGAGACTTCAATCCAACGCCAGCCCTGCAGTTTGTCTGCTAGGCCCTGGTGTCGAGTCACACCATCCCATCAGGTTCCGCACCCACAGGCGCCTCGCGGCACGCTGCAAATCGTATATAGCCCGATGAGAGTCGAGATGGGTAGTTTACCACTCCAGCGTCCGCGGACACCTTCAATGTGGGCTTGCCTCACCTCTAACCACTACGCTCCCCTATGGGCCTCGTGGCTGACCTCTAGTGGGACGAAAACCGGCATTTCAAGTTTTTTTCATACTTGAAATGGGGGTCATGTGGGGGTGCCTACAGGAGGTATATCAGGTTCAAAAAAAACTTGAAACGGGCCGCCAGCCACCCTAAAAGCCGCCCCTTGCCAGAGTTTGCTCTCCAACTCTCGCATGGGGCACCCTGTTTGACTGCAGACCAGGGTTGTAGGGAGGCGCCGTGGCGTAGGGACACATGCTTACATATAAGCATACCGAGAACTGGGCGCATTATACTGGCAAGTTTAACACATCTAGTGTGGACTCTGAAGCCATCCGAGTGGCAACCTTAGCACCTACAGCCTACTGGCCTGGGGTGTCTGGTGCAAGACCCGCACGGATGGGGACAGAGAATACACGGGAAGTGGGACCCGCACTGTGCTTGCGCGATGCACAGGAAGCCGTGGGCCGGCTTCGAAAAAGAAAGTCGTTAGACGCGTGTGGCCATTGGGAGGCACACGTGGACTATGCTGCCAGACATGGACTCAACTGTAGAGTCCCTGGTGGAGATTGCACAGCCCCGCTGTCAGGTTCAAGTCCCTCATGGGACGGGCCGAGTCAGCCATGGTGGAGCACAGGAACTGCTCTTAGGTCCGGTGGTGGGGTCCTAGTCATGAACCAGCAGGCGAATAACCAACACTAGGCGATAGGGCCCTGGGTCCGCGTTGGCGGAGTATGGAATTAGTCTATCACGAGCGCCGCCTATGAACAGAGCGCTCAAGCAGGCGGAGGTGGAATCCCTCCTTTTTTCGTGTGGTCAGCCGGCTCGTGTGGACTGCGAGCGCAGTGAGTGGTCAGCCGGCTCGTGTGGACCGCGAGCGCAGTGAGTGGTCAGCCGGCTCGTGTGGACCGCGAGCGCAGTGAGTGGTAAGCCGGCTCGTGTGGACCGCGAGCGCAGTGAGTGGTCAGCCGATTCGTGTTGGGTGGGTGTAAGTGTGTGGACTTCGTGCGGAGTCCTGTGTAAGTCTCAGTTGACCCGATGAGCGGTCAGTCAAAAAAATTGAAGGCCCTGCAGTCCCACCCTCTAGAGCCGCCCACAAGCCACACCCAAGCCCTCCGCAATGAACGCCACCAAGCCCCTTGCCCGCTCAGGGGCGAGCAAGCAGCCCCGCCGCTCTGCCCGCCTCGCTGCCAAGCCGCGCACTCACTACGCGCAGGCTGATGCCAGACTCGATGCAGTAGTCGAGAAGTATGTGGACCCTGACGCCTACGCAGCCAAGAAGGCCCGTGCGGTCCGCCGTGAGGAGCGCCGCCAGGCCGAGATCGCGCTGCTGGTCCGCCAAGCAAAGGCCAGGAAGGCCATCGCACAGGACATCGCGGATGTCGCCTCAGAAATCATCAATATTCGGTCCAAGTGCGTCACATTCGATAAGTTCCACATGTGGTGGATGGAGCGCGAGGTGAAGGAACTTGTCGCTAAGGCCCAGCCCGAGTGGACGCCCGCGAACCTCCAGTGGGCCTACACATATGTGACTGGGCGCCAGACGACCAACCTCTTCTAAAGTATCCACTGCGCCACCCGCAACCACCACCGGCCATACAATAACAAAAAATTTTCACACAGCACTATATTAATTTTTTATGTAGTCGCGCGGGCACATAAAAAATTTGAAAAGTCACATCGGCTGCAATGTAGGGCGTCCACGGACACAACCCTTCAAGCCCCCTCCAGCCTTCAAGCCAACCAAATGAACGCAAACGCCAACCCTCGCCGCTCTCCACGCCTTGCAGCCAAGCCGCCCACAAACTACGCACAGACCGACAAGCAACTCGACAAGATGGTCGAGGAGTATGCGAACGCGGACATCATTGCTGCCAAGAAAGCGCTCTCAGCCATTCGCGCCATTGAGCGCAAGGAGCGCTACACCAAATGGCTCGAGGAAGTCGTCTACTTGCGCATCTTGCAGGAGCAAGATCGTTATTGGGACGATGACGATGACGACGACGACGATAATGAGTATACTCTCTAAGTGACTCCCTCTATAAATACCTTACACCTAGCCATTAAACATAAAACCATACAACTACAGCACTGCCTATATTTTTGTATCTCCTCAACAAAATTTGAAGAGCCCCTGCCCACCACCTAATGCATCAAGCCATTTACACAACAATGAATCAAGCCATTGCCATCACCGCTTTTGCGGCCACCGCTGCCACAATTACGGCCATCCTTCACGCCCGCCAAATGCACCTCGAGAAGTTCATTGCGAAGGCCAAGATCTACGAACCCAGGCCTCGCACTCACACACGCTCCCGCTCACCATCTCCGCCACGCGATGATATTCCTCAGATGGTTGTCATACATCCCTGATTGATTTTCGGCGCCCTCAATTAGAAATATGGCTCGCACCTGCAAACGTGGCATGATACGTCGCCGCGCGTTTACGCGTAAATCTGGATCTCGCGTGTCCTCCAAGTGTGTTCGCAATATGGGTGAGGCCGGCAAGTGGACCACACGTCACCGCTCCGCCGGCATCGGGCGTCTCCGCACGGGCCGTCTTGCCCGCTTCGGCTACAACACTTCCAAGACAAATGCCTCGCGCCACCGCGCACTCCGTGCGGCCGTCAAGTCCGAGGGCCGCACTGCAGTCCTCCGCATGCTCCAGGCCGTCGCCACATATACCAAGCGGACCAGTCCCGCCAAGTCCAAACTGTTCCTCGCTGACCGTGCAGCCGTTGCTGCGATGAAGTAAACCGCGAGGCTGCTATGAATATTTCTAAATGAACCTCTGTAATTTTTCATTTAGAAGTATGAATGGGATGCTGGAAAAATTGAAGTATTGGGCGACAGCAACGGTAGGCTGTCCAACCGACAACAAGCCACACACAATGGGATACTCATACTACTGCCCTCACATTGCATTCGGATTTCGGGATATTGCTGCACGCGGCGGCCGATTCCTATCATATGACAAAGGGCGCTATATGCGCACATATGCGACCGAGGTAAATAAAGGATATACGTGCGACGTATTTATTGGGATTACATGTCGCATGGACACTAAGACTGGTGCACTCACATATGAGGACGAGGCACTTGAAGAATTGATGGAATTTGTCCAGCGCTACAAGGCATTCCATAACATCACCGATGAGATTGAACTCACATACTCGCCCGTCTTGTCTGGCGACTGCGAATATGAACACTCGTATGAAATTGAATAATCCCGTATATACCACCACACCTGCACAAACAACTTCTAAATGAACCTCTGTAATTTTTCATTTAGAGATTGTGTGAGTGGACACGATAAAATTGATATGTGGCTGCGCCGCTTAACTACTCGCGTCGACAACCACAAGCCATGTCAGAAGACAAGTATATACTCAAGCCAAACTCGATTCCTGGAGAGTATTATTGCGGGGACCTCCCAGGCAACCTGCAGTATAACAAACGCATAGCCGCACTGGCTGCCCTGGAAATTCCTGCGGGTGCGCCCACACTCGATGACGAATGGACGCACATTCCGTGCATCCGCGAATATCGCGCGGCCCTCTTGCCGCATACAAAAAATCCTGATGATTGGCGCCTGATTATGGCGATGAAGAAGACCAGTCTACTACACGGCACATGGATCAAAGGTGCGCTCTTGCACGTGGCCACCGGTGCGGTCGCGCTTATGACCACATGCAATTCGGCCGAAGCCATTCAGTCAAATGGGAATCGTGCAATTGGCTCCCATGAAGAAGGCTGGTTCGTCGGCCATTATCGCATGGGGGCACCACTATGCTTCTGGCGCGACCTTGCGGGCATATGCCGGCAATATATGTGAGTGATTGAAGGGGGAAAGGGAGGGAGGAGAGGCAACATTATATCATATCCATACAAACATCCCAAATTTTTCATTTAGAGAAGTGGCAGGTGCGCTTGTGAAAATTTGAAGATAGAACGACACTAAAGACAGTAGGTTGTCATTCAAAACGAGCCATATACAAGCCACTACAATAACGGATGGACGAAGTGATTATTCCAGCAGGCACAATTCTATATAGGGCGGCGAAAGAACTGTTATCATATGACTGCGAAAATATAGTGGAGTCGCGTCGTAAATGCAGTGATACAGGAAAGACTGGTGTGTATTTCGGGAATTATTTGCTAATTTCAATGGCAATAGCAACTGAATATAAAAGCGACCAAATGCTGGGAGTGTTTATCACAACAAAAGACATCAAATTGACCCATGGTAAATATTCTTACCGTGAGGTGCATCCTGAGCGATTCGAGGGATTTCTTGAAGGGACCGCGCCCCATCCTGGCGAATTACTGCCAGATGAAAATATAGGGCATTTTGACGATAATGTAGGTGCAATACTTAATGATAATTTGATGCCCACAATTGAAAATGAGGGTGAAGTGTTTATAGCATCCAAGTCAGACTTGGCAAATATTAAATTAATTGCCAAATATATGATACATGTTGACTATTTAATTGCGTCCGTTGATAAAATGGAACTGGCTGATGTTCCAAGATATGATATAAATTTCTATATAAGGGCGGGCGCTCTTACATTATTGCAGTAGACCTCTTGTGAGTGAGTTTAAATATCCATACAAATGCCCGAAATTTTTCATTTAGAAGTATGGTGGGTGCGCGGAAAAAAAAATTTGAGGGCCGGCGTCCGCCGCCTGCTAAAGTGTCCTCGCGACAAAGTCTTCAAGCCAAAATGTCCTCTGCTACTGCTGCCGCCACCGCGCAAGCCAAGCCATCTCTAAAAGACAAACTCCTCGCCGCAAAGAAAGCATACTTTACCGGTGGTCAGCCTATCATGACCGACGAAGAGTATGACGCTCTGGAGGCCCAGGTGAAACGCGAAGATCCTTCAGCCGCCGCTGCACTCGATGCGACCGGCTGGACACCCGACGGCGACACGGTGCGCCTCCCTGTGCCGCTCCCCTCGCTCTCTAAGGGCAAATTTGGGGAGCGCGCGCTGGAGCGTTTCCTGGCCACCAAGAAGGGTCCCTATGTGATGTCCGACAAACTCGACGGTGTGTCGGCCCTCTGGGACAGCCGCACAGGTCGCCTCTACAATCGCGGCAATGGCACACTGGGGTCGGACTTGACCGCCTATGTGCCACAGATTGCTGGTCTTGTGCTTGCGGGCGCCCCACACTATGTGCGTGGGGAAATCGTTATGCGTAAGGCCCATGCGACCGCCGGCACGCCGGCTCGTTCGCAGGTCAATGGGTGGCTCCATAATGAGCGCGCGACCACGGTCGCTCCTGCGGATGCCCTGCCTCTCCGCTTCGTGGCCTACCAGATTTGCGCACCAGCGGGTGTCCCCCGTGGCCAGCATTTCAAACTCCTTGCAGCCGCCGGCTATGAGGTCCCATGGAATGTTACGACCCTCGGTGCGACCCAAGACGGGCTCGCCGCCAAACTCCTGGAGCGCCGTGCGGCCTCCGAGTATGATATCGATGGACTCGTGGTCGCCCAGGCAACCAGCACGGAGGCCGCGGTCGACGGTGATACACTGCCCACCGAAGCCTTCGCCTTCAAGATGGCCCTCGACGACCAGCGTGCGGAGACTGCAGTTAGGGAAGTGGAGTGGAACATTAGCCGCCAGGGCGTCTATATTCCACGGGTCGCCATCGAGCCCGTCCAGATCGGCGGGGCAACCATCAGTTTCGTGACCGGCCACAACGCAAAGTTCGTGGTCGACAACGGAATCGCACCTGGCGCTCGGGTCACCATTCGCCGCAGCGGTGATGTCATCCCCATTATCGAGGGTGTCATTGTCCGCGGGGTGCCGCGCCTGCCCGCCGGCGACTGGGACGGTGTCAACATTCGCGCACCTGGTGAGACCCCCGAGGAGTGCACGGCCAAACTGGACCATTCCCTGAAGACTCTCGGTGTGGAGGGTGCCGGCCCCGCCGCTGCGAAGGCGCTCGTGGAGGCCGGTCTGCGGTCTGTCGCGGCAATTCTCAAGACAGACGACGGGAATCTGTGCGCAGTTCTCGGACGAACTCTGGGGCCTCGTGTGAAGGAGCGGCTGGCAATTGCAGTGCGCGCTGCGCCCCTGGACCGGCTCATCTTGGCCTGCCCTGCAATTCCGCGTGGCTTCGGCAAGTCGAAGGTCACCACTGCATTCGCAGCATATCCTAACTGGGATTCCTGGATGGTCGGCACAGCTGCACCTGCCGGCTGGAGTGCGGACTCCTGGACGGCTTTCCTGGCCTGTCTACCTGCAATTAGGGGTGATGTGGAGGAATGGCGGCGGTTGTGTGGTGTTAGCGCGGCGGTGGCGGTGGCCACGGGTGGCGGGGCCGGCACTGCAGCAGCCGACGACGCACCAATTCCTATTCATGGATCCATTTGTATGAGCGGATTCCGCGATCAGACCGTCGTAGATGTCTCACATGATGCCGGCTATGCGCTCGATGCTAATTTGAAAAAGACAACATCATGCCTTATTGTGCCTGACTCCATTGACCCCGCTGTGGCCACCTCAGGAAAGATCGCAAAGGCGCGTGAGTATGGCGTGCCCGTTATGCGACGCTCCGACTGGTTCAAGAAGATTGGCCACACAAGCGGTGTGCATGTGTGCGGGACGCGGCCAAAGTGAGGGGGGCGGGGCGGCAATTAGGGGGGTGTGCGGGGGCAGTGTAATGCTGATATTAAAATTATATTATTTTTAGTATCAGCAAGTGCAATTCTTTACTAAAGTATGTGCGCAGCAGGTTGCTAAAGTATTCTTTTAGGAAGTGGTCGGCTGGCTGGCGTCGCCGCCGCCGGCAAAGTGTCTTTGAGTGTCTCCCTCACACTTTACTAAAGTATACTTTAAAGACATGTCTACAGCACATAAAAATTTGAGATAGCACTGCACCCTAACTGTAGAGATACCCACAGCCACCACTATACAAGCCATGTCTGCACCCGCAAAGACTCAAGCTATACGTGACCGCCTTGAGCGCGAGCATGCGGCTGATGTTGCGCGACACCAGGAGATGCTCGCCAAGGAAGCTGCGAGAGCAGAACGGGCACGCGCGCGAGCCGCCAAAGAGGCCCGCGCCACGGCCGCCCACGCGGCGTGGGCCGAGTCATATAATGCGAAGATTGTCGACAGTCTTGTGGCGGACTTCAAGAAGAAGATCGCCGCAGACAACTATACGGCCGTGGCAGGGACGAGCCGCCGGTTTACAATTACGCTACGCCCGCGTATCAGCATTTACTACGACAAGGGCAACTACAGGCGCCACTGCGAGGCGGTGAATGCCGAAGTGCGCCGGCGGGTTGCTGCAGAAATGGGAGTGACGAGTTGGCAGGTCACCCTAATGAATTCAGAGTATCTGCCTTACAAACTCCCATGTGAGCCAGCGGATTCGATTGACGCCGTCGGATTTACGCTATTAGTCGTGCCGATGATTCTCATGGGGGTCGGCTATTTGTATCAGAAGGTCCGCGGGCATGTGGCGCACAGGTATGTGCTTCAATTGAGTGTGGAATTATAATATGCTCAATTAGTAGTATGTCAACGCAGGCGGGTACACCACCGAATAGTGGAACGAGAGAACCAAATGCTGGGCTAAATGCCGCAGCGGCAGCGGCCATAGGCGCAGTGGGGGCGGTGACTAAGACAGTCGCAAATGCAAGTGCAAATGCAGCCAGACAATTCACACAAAGAATTAATAACACCAGCCAGGCAATTACAAATGCAGCGGCGGCCACAACAACCGGCTCATCATCCTGGATGCCAGTCATCATTGGGGTCCTCGTCGTCGTCGCCATCGCTCTTTTTGCATGGCTGTCTGGAGCTCTCGGGCAAATTCGCGCGAAAATCGCCAATCGGCCCACTCCCGAGAACAATGTGCGAATCGCCGACAGCCGCACTGAAGAGCAGACGCGCATTGCCGACAGCCTCGCCCAGCAGCACAGTGCAATCCTCGACTCGGCCGGTGGGGCGGTATCAGCAAAACCAGACCCGGCCGCAGCCGGCCTCGCCGACATCCCAGACGATGAAGAGGCGCTCATCAACTTCCATGTGCTCGGTGCCCGCAATGCAGGCTACCTGGGGCCATATGAAAACGGCGTATTCGATGAAACCCGTGCCGTCCGCCTGGCACTCCGCAAGGGTGTCCGCCTATTTGTGTTTGAAATAGACTATCTGTCGCGTGACCCCGAGACGCCGGTCCTCGTATGCCGCGACAGCGCCGGCAATCTCATCAGCAATAACACGGGCCGCATTCGTCGTGTTGCGGAGGCGCTGAAGACTTTCACGAAGGACCAGGCCGCCGCCGGCACGGACCCCATCATCCTGCTTCTGTCCGTCCGTCGCCTCCCCGCACCCAAACCAACGGCCGGTGCAACGGACCCCGAAAATATCAAGGCACGCATGCGCTTCATGGCCGCCATCGCGGGTGAACTAGCCCCGCTCTATCCGTGGATGCTGAAGGGCGAATATACCCGCCAGCAGGCCCAGGGCCAACTCTTCAAGCAGCCCATCAGCACCTTCAAGAATGCGTTTATCGTGCTCTCCAACCTCGACACGCGCGACTTCCGTGCCCCCAACCTCCCTGTGTATATAACCCCCAAGCAAGACCTCGACATGATGATAAATGCCCGTGTATATGCTACACAAGAGACCGGTGGACCGACCGGTTACGGCCTACCAGAGCAATCAGACATTCATGTGAGTGCCCATGCAAATACATATGCACATTATACATCAATCCCCGCGGCCAATCTTGACAAAGCCAAGACCACCGCCACAACCATATGGTCAGTCGCCATTTCACCTAATGGAACTCCTACGCCGTTGAAGGCGGACCTTGAGATAATTATGGACCGCATTGGTGTGCAAGGGATTGTAGTGGATATTTTTGACGACCAGGCGGCGCTGGCTCCGCTCTATGGCCCGACACGTTTCAAGAAGTTCAGTTATGTGGCGAAGCCGGCCGGTGCCCGCTTCAAGGATTCTGCGCCGGTCAATATGGGGCAGTCAAATCCTGCAACAAATACCGACGGCGGCTACCTGGGCGTGCCAGCACCTTAGAAAAATCACCCCTAATAGTAATGGAAGATAGTCTCACTCATTTGCCTCACACTTTCAGTCAACTGATTGAGAAACAGAAAGCACTCCTCGCGGCAGCGGCGGAGAAGGCAGGGCGGCAATTAGAGTATGATGCGGCCCACGATAAGGAAATCCTGGTGGCGATTGGGCTCGTCGAGAAGTTCCTGCGCGCCAAGCGCCGTGTATGCTACGGGGGCCAGGCAATCAACGCACATTTGCCACTCAAGCACAAGTTCTACGACCCCGAGACGACCATCCCAGACTACGATTTCCTGACACCCGATTCGAAGTCCGACTTGGAAGATCTGACGGCCATGTTGAAGGACGAGGGATTCGCAGATATCGGTGTGCGCCCAGGAATGCACGAGGGGACGACGAAAGTGTATGTGAACTACACGCCGGTCGCCGATGTGACTGAAATCAATCCAGTGTTTTATTCCATTATTAGCAAGCGGGCCGTCAAGAAGGCCGGCATATACTATATGGACCCTAATACACTCCGTATGATGATGTACCTCGAACTGAGCCGGCCACGTGGGGAAGTGGAGCGGTGGGAGAAAGTGTATGAGCGCCTCATGCTCCTGAACACCTACGCGCCCCTAAAAGGGTGTCGCTTGGGGAGCACCAAACAGGCCACAAAGAAAGTGGGGCGGTTGCCGAGTGAGCTGCGGTCGATGATCCTCGACTTTATCATAAGCGAGCAGCGCATATTGTGTGGGGGCGATGTGATTGATTACTATTCGCATCGCCTGCGGTCAAAGGCGAATCCCGTGCATTGGCTATTAGGAGGGCGGAGTCCTGTCCTATTCTATAGTGAACGGCCCGACGATGATGTGGCGGCGCTGCAGCGGCGGGCCGACGGGGCGTTCACATTTAAGAAGTTCGCGGCAGTGGCCGAGTTCTTCCCGCCGATTTATATGGGCTATATGCGGGGCACGACGAAGCCTGTGGTGGCAATTATACAAACAACAGCGTGTCATTCGTATAATTCGGTGTCGCTTAATGATGGGCGGCGGATCTTTTTGGCGTCTTTTGATACACTCATCACACTTTACCTCAGTTTCCTTTTCCGCTCGACACTGGAGGCATTCTTTGGTCGGCCAATTCTTTGTCTGGTGGAACGCGTCATGACTTTACAGGCTGCTTTTAGGAGGGATGGGAAGTCGCCGTTTCCTTTCATAAGTATTGAATGTATGGGTCATCAGAAGACATACCAGTCGCTGCTGCGGGAGAAGGTCGAGCGCATACGGAAGGAGCGGGCGGCGACTTCACGAAATACCCGCGGCAAGCGCAGCGGCAAGAGCAAGGGTCGCAGCCGCACCCTAAGCAAGCGGGGCACGCGAACCCACTAATTGATTTATCATCGCACCTGACTGGAGGTCCGCTTGAAGTGCGGCTGTCTGCTTACGTGCCCAATTAATATATTTTAAATATGCCTTTATTCTTTTCATGGATTCTGCATTGTAGGCCGCTTTCCATGCAATTAGGCGATTATCAAATGGTGTGCGAGCCAGAAGCGGCAGCTCAGAACTGCTTTTAGGAGGTGTGTTGAGTCGATAGGGACTCGTGTATGCGACGAGGGATGCGCTGGCTTGGGCTTGGGCTGATGCTGATGCTGTGGAAAAGCCCTCAACAGCCTCTGGAGGGAATGTGGGCATTTCCATTTCGGCGGGGCCAGCCGATGCCGTGGCCTCATAGGGACCTCCCAGAGTCTCTTTAGCGGCGCCCACTTGTTTCATATATGTCTTCGCCGCATATGACAGCAGAATCAGATATTTCGCTGGTTTATTTGGCATACACACCGCCAAGCGCTCAAGCGCCTCTGTGTCGGCATCTGCGCCCAGTAGGCGCTCCACCCGCGCATCATCGCAAAAGCGCGGTGGCATACCTCCCGTTTCAGCGGAAATTTTATCGATCGCCGCCTGTTTATATGCTGCCACATCGCGGCTCTCTGCCGCCGCCGCCAAATTCATCGCCATCTTCTCCAGCAACTCGCCATATATTTCTCGCGTAGTCTTCAGCAACTCTAATTGCTGTGTGAGGAACTCCCCGCCGTCGCTTTCGATGATTGCCTCACGTATGCTGGATTTAACCACTGGCAGATCACTCTCTTCTAACAGGAGTTTGTCGACGGGCTGCTCAGTGGTCCCTGTAAAAGTTTCACGCATTGCAGTTAGGGATACGTAGAGAAATATAACAGACAGCGCGAGCCCTGCAACGGCCATATATGTGGCCAAATCGGCACGTGTGAGTTTTGCCATTAGGGACATGCTTGCTACTAGCAGCGGGGATTTAATGAAGGCGCAAAACATGCAGTGATAATAAGAAGATGGCCGGCTATCCGACACTATCATCGGGTTATACAGAGCGGCTGGCACGCGAAGCGGCGGCGTGCAGTGTGCAGGCCGCTATTCGGGCAGCCAACGCATGCTGTCCAGTGGCACCCATCAAAATACAGGCACAATCGGGGGCATATTTACAGAGTAAACTCGACGGGCCATGCTATAAGTATATACCGGGTCAGGCGGGGATTTTACAAGGAACTGCGTGTTCGGGTGGATATGATGCGAGTGGTGCGGGCGGATTTGTGCCAGTCGAGCGGAGCCCGGTGCTCATTGACGGGATTTCGGCTGGAGGCATATCGGAGGCCGCCCGCATATCCCAGGTGATCGACTCTGTCGCGGCAACCGCCCGCAACCTAATTGACCCCACGCGGCGATTTGAGCAGTATGACCCATATATATATCCGTTGCCACCATGCCCGGTGCCTGTTGTGCAGACTCCCATTCCGGCCCCTAAATATCCTGAATGTCCACTGCCGGCGGTCAACATTTCGGGGCCGAACCTGGTGAACTCGCAGCCTACGGGTGTCGTCGTCACGGGCCTTACTGGAGGTGATCTGGATGTATCATGGGTGGCGGGGAATGATCGGTCGATTGTCAAGTATAATGTATATGTGAACGGGAACCGTGTGGCGACCAATGTGGCCGGCACGGATATTGTCTTGGATATGTCATATCCGATTGGCTTCACTGGATCAGTTGTAGTGGAACCGGTCGCGCGAAATAATTGGAGAGGCACAAAATCGGCACCGGTGAATTTTACTATTACTATATAGTAATCCCAATGTCAACCCGCTCATATGATTCTTCGACACTGACGCAGTTCCGTCAGGCGCGCGCTCTTTACAGTTACAATGCTGCCCGGTCAGCGGCGGTCCAAGCCGGCACGTCGGTCCGCCCTGAGCAGGGGAACGGTCCCCTCAACGCGGTCCTCATCCAGCGCAACCTCGGTGGCCCGCGCCAGGTTGTTGGGCAGCAGTATGCGGAGCGCGGTTGTGCGTGCGCATCGACCGTCCAGGTTACGCAGGGTGATTATCCGGCGAACGGCAGCACGCAGTAAATGCGACGCGGCCAGCGCAGTGCGAGCAAGCGCAGTGAAACAAGCGCGGCCACAGAATGCATTTAGGATAGATGTGGTGATAGTAGGTGCAGTATGATAAACGCAAAAAAGAATGCCTTTTGGAATTCAAATGACATTATGAACTCCAACGACATTAAGCGGACAATTGTGAACGTCGACAGCAGGTTCCGTGAAAGTCCGACGGATACTACGACGGACTTCCATTATCGGCCGGCGATTCCCTACAAGAATATTATCCGTCTGCGCCTGGTGAGTGCGGAGATTCCGAACATGTTTTACGCATTTTCGCCGGCGCGCAAGAACGTGGCATTTAGAGTTATCTTGGAAAGCACAGGGGCAGAGTATGTTGCACAAATCGACGAGGGTAACTACACACTTGGGACAGGTGCAACCAACCTCCTAAATGCAATCCAATTTGAATTGACGCAAATCAGCACGGCGATCGGTGGGGGCATGGATCTGAAGATTCAGTTGGACCCTGTGCGGACGCAGATTGTTATATTTGATGATGGGCCGTCACCACAGAACTTCATCTTGGATTTCCGTTATATGAGTTGGGACCGGCCGAATGACTGGGGCCTGGGATATTCTCTCGGCTTCAGACATCGCGTGTATGGGCGCGGGTCGCGGTTTTTGGCGGAGGCTCCACCGGATGTGCATTTAGATACATACTTGCTACTGGCGGTGAACGATTATGAGTCGTTCCAGTTAAGCAGTGGTTCGCTGGGAATTTATTGTTTTGCAAAAATCATTGTGAAAGAGGATAAATATAACATTATATTTGCGGATGAAGCGTCAATTTATACGCGCGAGTATGTGTTTCAGCAGCCGGTCAATATTCCACGCTTTCACATAAGGCTTATGGATATGTATGGAAATACGATTGATAATCGACAGGTGAATATGTCGCTGTCGTTTGAGATTTCGGAGATTACAAATAGCAAATTGTATAAGGATTTCCTTAACTATAATCAATAATGTTGTATGTTAAGCAAGCGGGACTCCGCCGGTCGCCGCTAATTGTGCAGTTAGGGCGAATCGGAGTTGCATAAGGCGCCCGCGAATATTGGAGATTGAGTCGGTTTTCTTAAGAATCGCTTCATAAATGGATTTTAATTCATTTTCGACGCGAAGATAGAATTTGAGGCGCTGGTCGGGGAGTTCTTGTAAGCGAATTCTGAACTGGTCTGTTTGGAAGAGCGATACTGGCATATGTCTATACTTGGAATTGATAATCGTTGTTGATGGGTATACCTGCTCCGGCGTCTGTTCCTGTGACGTCAGTATCAACAACGCGATTAGGGTCAATTATACGTGGAAGACCCGTCCCAGAGCCGCTCCCTGTGCCTGAGCCAGAACCAGAGCCGCTCCCTGTGCCTGAGCCAGAACCAGAGCCGCTCCCTGTGCCAGAGCCGCTGCCTGAGCCAGAACCAGAGCCGCTTCCAGAGCCGCTCCCAGAGCCGCTTCCAGAGCCGCTTCCAGAGCCCGTCCCAGAGCCGCTCCCAGAGCCAGTTCCACAACCTGTACCTGTGCTAACACCACAAGGAGAACATGGGCGCGTATAGCATGGATTATAGCAGCAGCACACAACATTCATACAGCGACTGCAATGTGGGATATTGCATGCATTAATATTGGTGGACTGTGATTCAGCAGCCAAACGATCCTGTAAGCACTTACTAATTGCAATCTCTGCTGGAGTGTATAACGATGTTACCGAACTTGTGCCAATGCTATCGCCACAGTCGCTATGTGGGTCATCACATGGACTTGTTTGCGCCCCGCAGCCACTCGTTTGCGCAGCACAGCAACAATGTAATTTAGGCTGCGAGCATCCTCCACAGAATAAATTATTCTTGGGACAGCAACATCTAGTTTGCCTACATGTCCCACATACTGGTGCCGGTGCGGATGCAGGTGCTGGTGCTGAATTTTGCGCGGTTTTAAGGAGACCTTCACGGATTGCCTCAAGCAAGTCCGGATCGAATTCACCATCAATTGGTGGGCCATACAATTTAACGTATATGAAATACTCGGCTCCAATAATACACTCGAAACCACCCATATCAACATCAAGTAAATAAGGATTCCGGGAAGTTCCTGCACTGCCACTTGCATCATGACAGTTTTCAAGCATATCAAGCATACCCAGCAATTGGTCAATTGTCTCGACATAGAAGTCGACGCGCTGTTGATTTACACGTGTTACTGACATACTAATCTATGGGACTTTGATTAAGATGTTGTAATACACATATGCCGTTTCTAAAGTAAACAGCACTTCTCCCGGTTTACTTTTCAATGTATACAAAATATCCCACAGTTACTTCATAACTAAATACCTATATGCTCCTATTTGATTTTCATCGGTCTGCCAAAAAAAGAACTTCGGCATGAGTACAAACAAATGTCTACTGGTCTTGCTGTTGCTGTTGACACCGCTGTTTCTCCCGGTATCACTGTGAAGATGCCTTTCACTGTTGACATCTGCGGTCTCACTGCGGAGCTCTTCGGTGCGGCTGTCACCCTCTGCGGTGAGGTCATCCCTGTGTCCAACAAGATCTCTGCCTCGAAGCTCTACGTCAGCGATCTCTCTGCCGGCTGGCTCCACTACATCCAGGCGGCCTCCGAGGACACGTTCGTTGCCTTCATCAACGACAACTTCGTTGACCCCCTCATCACGGCCTTCGAGGCTGCCGTCAAGAAGACGGCCGGTGCCACCTACGACCTCGCCCACAAGGGTCTCCTCAACCTCGATGTTTCTGGCACTTCTCTCGGCTGGTCATCCCCTTACGCGCAGTTCTACTCTCTCCAGGACTTCGTTCTCTCCTACCTCGCCAACGCCATCTTCGGTCACCCCGGCGCCCTCGCCCCCATCAAGAACGACTCTGCCCTCCGCACGGCAATCGGCAACAAGTTCTCGGCTGGCCTCGGTGCCCTCCGTGGTAACACGGGTGTCAACCTCAACCTCACCCAGGCCACCATCGATGTTGTCAACGCGGATGCGTCTGGTGCTGTTCTGGCGGTTGCGGCTGTCCAGGCCGGTACCGCCAACACCTCGATCGGTATCGACCAGTCGGGTGCCGTTGCCATCGTCCAGCAGATCATGAACCTCGACCCTGCCCGTTTCTCTGAGGACAACAAGGGCAAGCTCGTTGCGCTCGATTTCCAGCCCAACGATATGATTGATGTCCAGATCTACCTCCACACCAACTCATACAAGCTCTACGGCACCCAGCTCGTCGATGGCTCGACGGCCGCGGCTGACACTGTCACATCCGCCAGCGCCATGCCTGGTGCGACCGCTGTGGGGACTCAGCTCGGTGCGACATGGGACAAGTACTACGTCCTCCGTTTCACCCTTGAGTAAATACTCTCTGGTTAATTAGATTCAAATAAAGTAATATAACTATTACAACTATTTGAAACACACATCTGTTGTTTTTTAGAGAGAATTCCACAATAATTTCCGGCTGATTAATAAAATGCCAGCCGATCCATATACAACATTTGGTATACGAATAGCCTTACCTTTTACAGTGGACATATGTGGATTAAATGCCGAACTATTTGGTGCACACGTATCGCTGTCTGGTGACCCTGTAACGGTCACCGTTCCAATTGCACAGTCTGCAATTTATGATTTAGCAAATGCAAAAGGTTGGATAAACTATATTCAATTAGAAAATGAAGATACATTTCGGGCATATGTAAATAACAGCATGGCGACAACACTTATTAATGCAATTAAGGGGAGTTTGTTTATCAGCAGCGGAACTGCATATAATTTGGCGTATAAAGGTATTAATCATATTGATACATCTGGTGCTTGGCCAGGTATAAACACAGCAAGTGCCAACAATTTCCATAATTTACAGGATTTTATCCTCGGCTACTTTGCGTATAGTATACTTGGTCACCCAAACGCACTTTCCATAATTGCAAATGATCCGACTATACGCTCGCAAGCAACCCTCCTTTTTAATCGGCAAATAGAGAAGTTGCGCGGGGCACCAGGATATACATTTAACACAGTTCCTACAAATGCGCAAATATTGGAGGGATATCTTGATGCGGCAGGTAGCATCATTGGTATTGATGCAAGCGGTCTGCAAGCAGTTGTCCAGCAAGTTATGAACCTGGATCCCGCACGATTCCAGGAGGATTCGAAAGGAGTTCTTCGGCCAGTGCCATTTTTTGCGGGCGATGTAATTGAAATGCAGATGTCGCTGCGCAATAATAAATATAAATTACATACAAATAATCCTACACTATATTTAAAAAACTTTGAATCAAATGACCCAGCATCTTCTATTGCACCTAATGGAGCGCTGTCATATGATATACCCGATCGTCTGTTTGTATTTAAATTTGTAATTGGCGAATAAAAATATGAACAGGATTTTTGCAGTAGGTTATATGAATATTTTTATATATACATATGATTGCTTTTAGGGTTGTGTGGCTGGAGCTTGGAGACAGTCTAGGCCTTCTAGGCCTTCTAGGCCTTCACGACCTTCTTAACGACCTTCGTGACCTTCTTCACAGGAGCTGGTGCAGGAATAGGCTCATGGTCCTCGGCCTCGTGGTCAGACTCGGGCTCTGCAACCGCGGCGGGTGCAGGAGGAGCAGCAGCCGGCATAACAGCCGCAATTGCCGAGGGCTTGGCAAACACCTCATCGTCGTCAACTTGTGCAGGTCCTCCAGCACCACCAGTGACAGTCTCCTCCTCGTCCTCAACGGCACCAGCCTGGATGCCGACGAATGCGAAGTCCTTCATGCGCTCAGGGAGCTTGTGAACGACAATCTGCTCGGCGCGCCAAGTGAGACCGAAGCCAGCCGCCGAGAACCAGAGGCCAGCAACCTTGGCAAGCACGGTGACCTGTGCATTCTTAGGAAGGAGGTCCTCGACCGGCGTATCACGGTAAGGCTTCCCCTTGGGGTTGTAGAACTTCGTCTCGAACTCGCCGTTAAGCTTGCGGAGCTTGAGTTTGTGCGTAGGAGGGTAAGGCTTCGGGTTGCCCTCCTTATCGAGCGCAAACTTCACACTCGACTTGTAATTGTCGCGAATGGAGTCAATGCTGCGCTCCTTGCCGAACCACGCCTTGCTGTTCTTGTGAGCAAGCGAGATGATATGCTCATCGAGCGCAGTGAGCATCTGGTAATACCCGTGAACAGGGCTGGTGGGGTCATCATAACCCTTGAGGCTGAGATCAATCGAATAGTCAATGCCCGTCCCGCCAAACTTCGACTTGTCATTGACGCCGAGCCCGTAAGGGAGCGTCATATTCTGAGGAGTCTGGAGGATGAACTTGCCGCCGTCATAGTTGACATACGACTGCTTGGCGCCGCTGTCAAGGACACGGGGATTAGTGGCAGTAACCTTAGAGGTAGAGAAGTTGGTGGCAGTGATGATAGCGTTGGACATTTGGGTGGCTTGGGGTTGGTGCCCTACCCTGCCGCCGCCGGCCAGCAATCAAGTTTTTGGGCCGGCCCCCCGTCGGCCATAACAGCACACATTTTCATAAAAAGTTAGGGAAATGTGCACAGTTTTTAATGGCAGCCGCCGTCGGCAAAAAATTTTTGGCCCAGCCCGCTCCCGCTTCGCATACCATTAAAGACTCGGTAAAAGCCACGGATATGCTTGGTGAGCGGCGGGACTTACAACGGTCAGCGCGGCAATGCAATAAAGTGCACCCACAACACGCTGAGTTTTATCGGCCGATGCAGTTAGGAGTTGTTCGAAGACGGCGAGGGTCTCGGCAGCCAGCGTTTCACCGCCGATGCCAGGGAAAAGTGCGCCGCGGAAAAGTGTGCCACCAGTCGCTGCGGTTATTCCAGGAATAACAGCCTCGCGCTGATCGGGACCCACACGTCGTCTCCACAATTCTTCTAATTGAAATCGGAGACAGGTCTGGAGCGGAGGCGTTAGCCCCTCGAACCACGTGGCCGGCACACTAAACCCTAATTGATCGAAGTTGTAGAATACCTCGAGGATTCGCAGGGACCATCGCTGTTTGGCAGTTAGGGTATGCGTGGGAGATGGTGGAATGGCGCGATTGTAGCGGCGCTGGAGGAGCCAATTCATGCGGCGGTCGAAGCGGGTCTGGGCATAGGCGGGGAATGCGGCACGAGTATAGGGGTTTGTGCATGTGGGTTGGTTGCGACGCGGCATGGCTGTCAGGGCACGAATATCGAACCACCAGAGTGTATGTGTGGTGGGGTCCACATATGTGAATCGGTATGGGGAGGGGATTGTATGGAGGGGATCGAACGTGGAAAATTCTTCCGTGTTGGTGGCGAGGGGGGCTGCCCAGGAGGCACTAAAGGGACCACGAGTGGCTGCGATGAGGCGTGGGCCGTGAGTTTGCCAGGCGCGGGCAATTGTTTGGGCTGCGGCTGCGGCTGCGCCAGGAGGTCGCGGCGGAGTCGGTTGGCGACTATATGGCGCTGTGCCTGCAGAAACCGAGTGAATTATACAGTAATCTCCATGGGTGGCCGGCCGGGTGCATTGCTTCGTATTATTGCGACGGGATGCCCAACAAGTTCGCATAAGTCTTTACAATTAGTGCGGAGAATATGTGCGGCAGGGCGGCATTGTGAATCTAGTGTGTGGTGGAGGTGGCTTGTGGGAGTTCCACAGATTTTTTGGAGGAGCGGCCACGTGCATCTTTTCGTCGCCGCATGGAGTTTGTTTGGAATTGCATTTAGGAGGTTGGGAGGGGTGGCTGCGGGCTGGGCGGGCGGGGGGGGGCAAAACTTGATTTCTGGCCGGCGGCGGTTGTCCAAGGCACCAACCCCAAGCCACCCAAATGAACACTGCCACTACTGCCACTACTGCCACTACTACTACTGCCGCCAAGGGCGCCAAGCGCGTCACCAAGAAGCCCGGTGCCGCCGCTGCTGCTGCTGCGCCTGCCGCCGAGGTCCAGGAGCAGATCCAGCCGCCTGCGCCTGCACCCGCACCTGTAGCCGCCCCTGAGGCGATTCCTGAGGCTTCCGAGACGACTGCGGCCGTCCAGAAGAAGGTCGTCACGGTTGACGAGGAGATTGCCGCTGCCATCAAGCAACTCAGCGCAATCCGTGACGGTGCAATCGAGGCTCTCGCCGTCTTCAAGCGACTTGCAAAGGCTCACACGCGCGAGGTGAAGGACGCCCGCAAGCGGAAGCGTGCCAAGAAGGAGGAGACCGAGGGTGGTGCACAGGCGACCGGTGATGATCGCCCATGCATCTTCACAACTCCTGTGACCATCGCCGACAGTCTCTGTGCGCTTCTTGGGAAGCCTAACGGGTCCAAGATGATGCCTACGGAGGTCACTCGTGCAATCAACACCTATGTCGACGAGAATGGCCTGAAGGCCGAGGAGAAGAATATGGTCCGTCCCAATCAGGATATGATCAAGGCGCTCGGTATTCCTGCAGCTGATCTCACGAATGGTGTGATTCCCCGGCGTATGCTCCAGAAGTATCTCTACAAACTCTACATGAAGGATGCTGCACCTGCGGCTGGTGGTGCGGGGACCGCCTAAAATATCGTCAAATGACCTAGTAGCATATGAATAGCACAGTTCAAAGAATACAACAATTATATCCTGGGCGGATTCCAGTTATTGTGAAGAAATCTCCGCGTTCCGATGTGCCTGACATAGATAAAAATAAATTTTTAGTGCAACCCGAATTGACCATGGGGCAGTTCATTTATATTGTGCGGCGGCGCCTGGCCCTGCCAGCGAGCAAGGCTCTTTTTATGTTTGTAGGCGGGGCGCTGCCGACGACCAGCACACTTATGTCGCAATTATACGCTGCGTATAAGGCTCCTGATGGGTTTTTGTATATGACATATACAGGGGAGAGCACTTTCGGGCAGGGGACTGAAATCCCCCAACCCAAACACTCCTAACTGCAGTTAGGATGTGGCTAGGATTGCGCGCATGGCGGCAATCTCCTTCTTCTGCGTCTCCAGGATGCCCGCCGCAATGCGCGCAACGGGTGCTGCAGGTTGTTTTTCCAGTATGTGCTGGCTAGTCAATATAGCCATCGAATGGTGTTCGATCATTTCCTCCAAATATTGGCGCTCGCCTACACCGTATTGCTGGCGATAAGCGGCCACAAGGGCAACGATAAGTGCCGCCGGTGCGACGTAGATCCAGAGGCTCATATAAGGATGTGATGCGTGGTGCATGGCGATTTCGATGATGATCATCAGCAGGGCCATCACAGCCGCCGCGTAGAATTTGCCGAGGCTGGGTCGGATGTCGGCCGGCTCGGCGGTCATGAAGGCCGACATGAAAAAGTAATGGATGAAAAAACTGGCGAGGCCCATAATGGCGACTGCTTGAGGGAGGCTGTGCATTCGTGCTGCTATTCTATTAGGGGTATGTGGTATTAATAATAGTAGCCCCATGCTATACGCTGTTTGTGTGCTTTGTATGCTTTTTTTGCCTTTTCATAAGGGGTCATATAATATCCATCATCGCTACCCGAATCTGATTCAGAATATGAGTCATATTCTTCCTCATTTTCACACTCTCTTACTGTATGCCCAAACCCCTTACAACGGAAACATTGTGGCCCCCGTTGTTGACAATTAGTAGCATAATGACCTGGTTTTTTACAACGGAAGCATATAACTTGTGGTCGGTTGCTGGGTTTTGATTTACATCCCCTTAAATGATAGTCGCAATCTGACTCGTCAGCAAATTCTTTCTTACAATAATTGCATACATATACACACTCCTCTTCTTCATCGTCATCTTCCTCATCATCTTCCTCATCATCTTCCTCATCATCTTCCTCATCATCTTCCTCATCATCTTCCTCATCATCTTCCTCATCACAATCTGCCACAAAATGCTCGCTCGACCCACAGTATGTGCAACAATTAGTTGCAGCCCATATTTCTCTTTGAATCCCATCAATATCCTCGTCGCATAACTCCTCTGACACATATGCGCCACCACGAACTTTATCAATGCCATATTTTGCCATATATTCCTTTGTGATCTTGTCCTCGTCAAATGGGCTTGCGCGATGCACCACTTTATCAACCGCAATTGGCTTATGCTTTCGTGTCCATGCTGCACCATCACCAGTTAGATGGTCTTCGATTCGCACATGAATATTAGCAGTTTTGCCAACATAATAATACCCCCCTTCCAATTTTAATGCATAAATTGTTGTCATATGGCTTGATGTCAGTTGACGTCTTTTAGAGTTGCCGCCGCCGGCCTTTATCAAATTTTTTGCCGGCGCCAAAATTGACCGCCGCGTCGCCATCAGCCGCCAGCCGCAACAAGCCATCATGACAACCCCCGCCGACCGCCTGCGTGAAATAAATGCTGAACTCGCCGCCCTCACGAACAATATGACAGAACTCTGTGCCGAACGCGAGCGCATTTACAGCGCACTTGTATGCAAGTATTCTGGCCTTACCGATAAGGAGCTGCTGGATATTCGCCGAGCAATAAGCACCATTGGAGAAATAATCAAGGGAGAAAATGTATCATGTGCCCATATATTCCTAACTGACAGCCCCACCGAGTCCCCCAAATGGTCCGTTGATATGACAGGGGAATTTGAAACAAGTTCTTATACTGTCGGCTTCGTTTACCGCATTTATATTCGCACATTACATGCGAGTGTAAAAACAGTAGTTCAAAGTATGATAAAGTCGTCGCCATATGATGACGATGATGGTCCACAAACATCATGGTCATCAGATGAGAATATACGCATTGTAAACCCAATTAGCCTGGAAGAATATTATGAAAAGCGCGTAGGATATTAGATAAATATACGGGAGGGCTGTTAAATTCTTTTTGGTCAATCACAAAGACAAAAAAGTGGCAGCCAAAGTCTTTGGCGGCCGCCCCCTCCCAGACACTTTGGCGGCGACGAAAGTATCCCTAAAAGAATACTTTAGCCCACCGTAAAAGAATTGCGGCAAATGCTGACCAAAGTCGGTCACAATCAAGTATCAAAATAATATTAAAACCACCCTTCGCGAATGCTATTAGGAGGTGTGAGACGAAGTGTGGCATGTGGCGCGGCAGCCTTGATTGCACCCACCTGTGCGAACCCCATCGCCTCCAGTGCAGCCGTTTTACCGACAGTGTAGCGCCAGGCATAGTCTGCCGGTCCACGCACGGCGTGGTCAGCCTGCAGGCGCGCATTTTGCGCAGCCGACCACGCTAATTGCTGTTCGAGTGCGTGGCTCATAACAGGACCCGCCAAGCCGGCCTCCCGCAGTGACGCCAGGATGACTTCCGCCCACGCCTCCGTTTTCGCCTCTATGATTTCTATAGGGTCCGTCGCCGAATCTGTGCAACAGCCGTGTAGAAGTTCGTGGATAAGCACGCGGGTTGCATCCTCTGCCCGATATACAACGACAGTGTTCGGTCGGCACACCTGACAATATCCACCATTCACATTCTCGGGACCCACCGGTTTGCCACGTGCAGGCCAAGACCGCCGGTCCTGGGTTGCAAACCAGAGCATTTGCATGGGCTTTCCTGCGCTGCCACCGCCAAACATGCGGAAAATGCGACCCCAGGATTCCCATGGCACCTGCTGTGTGCGTGCACGGGTAACCACAATAACTCGCCCATATTCACACGCCCGTGCATATGCCCGTGCCTTTCCGTCCGCCAGATCCTCTAAAAGACCGGCGCGCAAATTCGCACGGTCAAACGGAGACGCCGCCCCTTCGCGCCGAATCCAGCGCCAGTCTACTGCAGTTAGGGGTGTGTCGCGCCAGACGGGGGCAGGTTTGGCCGCCTCCGCCGTCGCTGCCGCCTCGAGTGTGCGCCAGAGTGGATGGCCGCGATTCATTACTTTAGGGGCCTAAAAATTGTTTAGGATGACGCCGAAGTATCCAGACCAACACCCTAAATGAAACTCGGCGATCGCATTCTATTCTTTGACACGGAGACCACTGGTCTTCCCAAAGACAAACATCTGAACGCCCTATTGTCGCGCGGCAACTGGCCCGACCTTGTGAGTATTTCTTGGATTCTCTGCGAAGTCGGAGAGGCGGGGCCAGTGCGTCTGGCCAAGGAGTCCCACATCATTCAACCACAAGGCTGGTTTATTCCCGCTGAATCCTCCAAAATCCACGGGATTACCATGGAGGATGCGTTGGCCCGTGGTGCACCTCTTGTCGAGGTGCTGCAGCGGTTCAAGGAGGCCATGGCCGGTTGCCGGCATATTGTTGCACATAATATGGAATTCGACCGCAATGTTATGCTGGGGGCGTATAAGTGGCGCCTCGGGGGCGTGCCGACGTTTTGGCCATACAGCGCCGAGATTTGCACAATGGTGATGGCGCGTGATGAATTGCGCCTGCCGGCCAAATACCCGAAGCCGCACGATCCCTACAAACTTCCGCGACTTGATGAGGTGTGGCAGGCGACATTTGGCACGGCCCCGCCGGCCAACGCGCACTCTGCGGACCGTGACGTGGAAGTCCTGGAAAAAATCTTCTGGGCGCGCTGGTTTGGTGGCGGCAGCAGCAGCGGCAGCCCAGCAACTCTCTAACTGCAATTAGGAGGTGTGTGGGCGGCGGCGGCTGACCGGCTAGGCCACGAAATGGCGCACGTGGCCCGCGCCGTCTTTTTTGAAGTATACCTCGCCGGCCTTCGAGCCCAGCCGCAAGTTCCCCACGCGGGTTGCGACACATTGCTGGGCCGGCTTATCGACTTTCGTCTGGGTCTTGCAGAGACCCGCAGCAAATACTAGTTCATCATCCAAGGGATCGTCGATCTCTAGAATAATGTGTGCTGATGCGCGCCCTTCTAAATGCACCCACCAATGGTCCTTGGCGGCACGGGCAATTAGGGCCCAGTTTTCCTCGGCGGATTGGCCGATTTGATATGTGGTCTTTTCGTGGACAACGGTCTTCATGTGTGGCTTGTATGCTTCTCGGTGGCTATTTTTGAGCGGTAATGAGAATCAAATTTTGCGCCGGCAAAAATTTGAAGAAGGTCGCGCGGAATTGCAATTAGGATATACACCACAAGCCACTCAAATGAGCGACTACGATAGCGAAGGAAGCATCAGCCACCGTTTCAGGTCTCGTTCGCCACCCGCGCGGCACTCAATTGTAATTCGCACACAAATTGTGTATGGATTGCCTGACTTGATTGGCGCAGCGGATCGTCGCATTATTTGTAAGGAATGGTTGAGTGAACACTATCCGCGCCTTACAATTTACTCAGGGGAAGTCGTGGACAATCGCAATATGCTGCCCGTAATCGGAATTGAATGCCGTCACCACCGCGGCCAGTTTTCATACGACCCCGATGACAAGGAGGAATTGTGCAGGTTCATTCGCCATTTCAAATACTATTATGGAGACCGGCACCATGACATGGACGACGTGGTGCTCGATTATGTCCCAGTTATGCGCGGAAACTATTACGAATTCCCGCGCACATATACGCTCGATGATTGAGCCGGTCGCACCGGTCGCGCCGGTCGCGCCGCTACGCTCCTGGTCCTGCTACGCTCCTGGTCCTGCTACGCTCCTGCCCAGCACTCCAAGAATCCAATCATAAATTGCTCCCAGGCCACTGGAATTCTGTAACTCGGTAGCATAACAAACCCGCCACCAGTGCGCGCCAGCGCCAAATACTCAAAAGAAGCCGCGGCTTCAGCCGCACTCAGTTTACCTGCACGGAATTCCCGCTGAATTGCCTGTGTCCAATACATAATCATATCACACCACCGCAAATTCCGCTGCATGCACGTATAAACCCACTGGCGCACCACAATCACATCATCGACCGTCCAATGGCGCCCCTTATGTGCTCGCCATTTTTCAAACGACTCTTGGAAAAACCGTATCCATGCATCCCCCTGCCCATCGACCGGTGACGGTGCCGGCAGCGTAGGATGTGCGACACGCAGAGCCTCATAACCTCGGTCAACGCCACACACGGAAATCTCGAGGAACCAGTCGGCGAGGCGCCCCGAAAGAGGATACTCACTCGTAAAAAGCAGCGTCACCGTGTCCGAATGTTTCTCCAGCAACTCCTGTAAGAGAATTACACTCTCTTCACTTAGGAGGTGTGCATGGTATAGGACAAGAATGTGGCTGGCACCGGCCCCCTCGCCTAGCAGAATATTGGAAGTCCCGCGGAATTTCTCAATGATCGCCTGCACATAATTTTTATCTTGCAGACTCATCCGAGCCACGTCGAATGCCTTGTGAATGCGGGACACCTCATAGACGAGTCCCTTCTTTTCATTCTTCGCCGACGACGCAGATTCCTCCACAGAAGTCGAAATCTCCCCCTCCCCGTCGCCTCCCTGAAGTTGCCAATGCTTCATCTGGATATTGTAGGGCTGTCCCATGCGTCGCGCCTGGCTAGCGAGGAAATTCTGCAGGGCGGTCTTCTTACCGGCCCCGCGTGGACCGAGCCATACGACATTCGGGATTTTTTGGGCGGTTGACATGCGGTGCCAGTTAAACTGGTGTTATATGCTGCGGCGGGTCTTAGATTGCCGCCGCGCCCCCGACCTAAATGCGGCGACCGTTTCACAATTTAAGAAGACCACCTGCCATGGAACTATGGATCCCATATCATACACTAAATATTCAAAATATCCACATACAGCCTTTTCATGCGACAGACACCAGTAAAGTGCTTATTGCTCCATTTAAATATGTGGATAATAGTCTCACGCTAAACACGGTTATTATATTGTCGCCCCCACTCCAAGTAATATACCACGATATGACAACCGGTCGCATATTACTCGACGCCAGCACCGCACCCTTCTTTGTGAACAAACTCCAGACCCTCCAGGAAACCATCGCTCACACTCTTTGCGATAACCAGGCGTCTTTCCTCGGAATTCACATGGGCCTAACTGCAGAACACTTTAGGAAAATGCTCTTTTCGCTGGTCAATAATAAAAAACTCACGCTTTTCATGGGCGGCTCGGCGCGCTCCGTGCCTATCTACAGTTCCTCGGGATCTACCACAGGAATTCAGCGCGAGTTCCAGGCAGGTCAAAGGCTGCGCATCGCATTTCAACTACAAGGGCTGTCGATTCTCGCAAACCCCCAAATAAACCCGCAGCAGATTTTGGAAGGACAGAGCCCTTTCAGAATCCGTTTTCAGCAGGCAATGAAGGCCATTTATATTGTTTAGACGACTACTTGCTGTATGTAGGCAATTTGCACGGCCGACAGCGCGAAAAACATGGCGAGGCATGTGGCTATGCTCTGGTATATGTATATTTGCGCACCAATGGCAGTTTTCAAGAGCCACAGCGTTAATATACAAAATAATAGTAGCAAGACCACCGTTGCGGATATTAGACCACCTGCTGTCCCCCCTACAAATGCTCCTTTGCTTCCAAGAGAAGCACTGGCCACAAACACACCAAACATACCTGCAACGACGGCCATATATAATCCAATTATCCAGTTGAACTCCATCACTCTAGTCTAACTGCACAATAAAATTACTTCTGCAGGACTGCTATGGAAACAGCAGTTATGGAGAGGAAGAGTGTTATACCGGAAAGGACAAACTGCACGATTTGCGTGTTTCCTTTGCGAACCTGATATAGTATAAGGCCGGTCGTTATAAATAGGGTAAACACAAGGTTCATAAGAATAATCCCAGTAATTGTTGAACTTAATTCGGCATATGCGTCGGCGGACGAACCGGATGATGAGATTGTCCAAAACGACCCGATAATTGACATTAATCCCACAGCAAATAGTGCATATATAACCCAATCATCCATCGCTAGTCTACTGTAGGCGCATGTTTTTTAGTGTGGCTATTATGGGTCCTCGCATATTCGCTGCTGCATTTACAGCGCCACGGCGGAGGTCATCCATTGCTGGATAAAGTCGCACAAATGCGACGAGGGCAATGAGGGCCACGACGAGTAATATAGGGAAGACCACCCGCCAATATATGTGCGACGCATATTTGCGCTTTTCGACCTTAATTGTTTCGGGCATATTACATATAGTAGAGAAAGTATATATTTTTTTCCTACTTATTATAGAAAGTGTATGAAAGGCCTCGACCCTTATGTCGCTATGTTAGGGGCGCCAAAGTGTCATCCAAAGTTTCGCGGGGCGGCTGCCACACGTCGGCGTCGGCGCGCGGCATGTATAGAGAATGCCGATATAGAACGCCTTGCTAAAGTGAAAGGAAAGACTGCTCGGCGGGCGCTGGCGGAAAAAACGGGGTGCGACGAAAAGGATGAGCGGTGTATGCTTGAAAAGACCGGTGGACCGATTGCACAGCAGCTATTAGAGGATTTGCGACCGGCGAAGCCCGCTGACTGGGACGCCGACCCAGATAAGTGGCTGGATAATACGAATATTGAAAAGGTGCTGCGGCAATATGAAAGTATACCCGAGTTAAAGTTCCGATTCTATGGAGTCCACCCTATAGACTTTGCGGCCCCGTCGCCATACCGGAAAGATGCCAAAGTATGCCTTGTGCCAAAGATGTGTTCCATAACGATTCCCGGATTGCGCGCGGAAGGTGTGAAATATGCCGGCGTTGTATTCAATTTGGATAATCATCTTCAATCGGGGAGCCACTGGGTGGGCCTTGTAATAGACACGGACAAACGCAAGCCCGGCGTATATTACTACGACAGTTATGGGATGAAGCCGCCCAAGCAAGTGTGGGTTTTCATGCAGGACCTCAGTATTGAAGAGCCGCGAGTCACGCTCGGCTACAATGGGCGGCGCTTCCAGTATGGTAATTCCGAGTGTGGCATGTATAGCACGCTTTTCATTATTGCCGCGATTCACGGGATGCCGTTTAAGAAATTCGTGAAACGGCCTATACCGGATGGCACAATGATTCAATTACGGGACTGGTTCTTCTCATGAGGCGGCGGCGGGGGCGGCGGCTGCGGCAGCAGCACAAGTGTCTAAAACATGGCCATTACTATCCCTATTAGTGTATAGTATGAGCCGGCAATATTCTCAACCACCAGGGGTTGCACTCGGACAGCCGTCCGCAAATGTGCAGGATAAACTGTTTTCAAGTGAAAATCGCCACATGCTTTACGGTCTTCTCACAAAGGATCTTGCGAAGAAGGGATATACGCTTACAGGCGAGACGACGGACCAGTTGGAGGGATTCTTAGATCACTATATGGGGGAGGTCTATCAGGTGCAGGGTCCGAAGTCGCTGCAGTTTCTCAATAAGGAGATTCTGCTTGTGACGGCGACCGAGTTTGCTGGACATTTGAAGAAACGGGCTGCTGCGCCTGCACCTGCGGCGAAGAAGGCGGTCGCGGCAGCTGCTGTGGCTGCTCCTGTGGTAGTCGCAGCGAAGGCGACGGGGAAGCCAGGGCCTGCAATTAGGGATGATGAGGAGATGGGGGCGCCTGTGGCCGCGGCGGGGCCGGCCAATGAATTCCTCTTCATGGACACGGGGAGTCGTTTCGATGCCCTCCAGAAGGACCGCCAGATGGCCGGCAAGAAGCCTGTCCCAGAGATGCCCGAGTTCAAGATCGATTTCACGGACGACGGGCCGAGCCCAATGGAACTGTATGAGCGCGCGAAGAAGGCACGTGAGCGTGACGGCCTCCTGATGGATACGCCTGCGCCGAAGAAGGTCGATGTGCTTGTGCCGGCCGAGACACGCCCCGCGCGTGTGGTGGTGAGCGGGGAGGACTACCAGGACGCCCGTGAGAAGGGTATTGCAATCGCCTCGCCGAACCTTGTGCCTGTGCTCGAGGACGGCCAGAAAATCCTCAGCCAACAGGTGGTCATTAAGGATGAGGATGTGAAAAGTTACAAGGAGACTGAGACGAACCTTGTGGTATACTCGGTGGACCGCGACTGGTATAATAATGTCACGGGGACGGACAACCGCTACAATTTCAACGTCAACTTCGACCCCGCGAATAACAAGCAGGGCTTCGGTTTATCCCCAGCAGCCAACATCAAATTCCGCAATATTGTCCGCATTGAGTTCGTCAAGGCCATCATCCCCGCGGAAGGACTTGATGCAATCGTTGTGCAGGACACCTCGGGGGCCACGCCGACCTACGATGTGACCAACGCGACGAATGCGCTATCATTCCCCTATTTGACGGTGCGCGTGGATGAGTTCCGCGGGAATAACTACGGGACGGACAATAACCTCGATAATTCCTTTGCGGTTCTCCAGTATGATGCGAACTGGTCGGCGGGGGCCAGTGGGACGAATGCCTACAAGGGCTACTACGCATTCATCCCGAAGAATCTGAAGGCACAGCGCGTGTGGGCTCCGACGCCCCTCGCAACACTCCAGCGACTCTCGATTCGGCTCGAGCGCCCCGACGGCACACTCGTCCAGAGCAGCCTCGACACGAACTCTGTGGCGGATGTTGTGGGTAGCAACGAGGCTGCTGCGATGACGACCACATACTATACGGCGGCCGGTGCAGCCCGCTACATCTTTGTGCAGACCTCTCAATGGTTCTCGCAGTTCGCCGTTCAGCGCGGGGATCGTGTGCTTTTCCAGCAGTTTGCTGCGACGAACACAACATATCCTGCGGCGGCGCTTGAAATGGGCACTTATATGAATCGCGAGGCGGGTCTGGTGGTTGTCGACATTGCCTATGACGCGGGTGGTGGTGTGATCACTGCTGGTGCAAATTCGGTCGGCTATGCGAACTATATTGTGTTCGAGGTGAATATGGAGGATCCCACAACTGGGTCGACAGCGGTGAACCCCTTCGGGGGCAGCACGGTGGAGCATAACGGTCTCCTGGCCGGTTCCACGACATACGCCGGCAAACTCATCAATCTCAACCGGCAGACACAGTTTGTATTCCGTGTGATTACCCGCGAACTCGACGGGGCCACACGCCTCCGCCCCGATAATACCAATTAAGAGGATTGACCATAAAAATATATTTACTAGGAATTACCTGCATTCATAGTAAGTATATGTCGGCCTTCACACCAACTCCCTATACACGCGATGTATATTGGGCATCGACAAATGTCGGTGAAGCGGGGCGGCGCCAGTCGACAACACCACAGAATGCCCTAGTCGGTCTGCCAAATCAGCGCCCTGTGCAGACATTCAACAGCCCCGGTCTCTACGCAATCCCACCGGACGACTGGGCATTCCTAAATGATCGGGCAAAGGCTAAGTCTGCACCAACATACCAACAGGCTCGCACAGCATCTGGCACAAAAGGGACAAAAGGGACGCGACCGGCCACAATGGCCGAAGATTCGCCGACTCAAAAGGCCGTAAATTTCTGTGCTCGCTGGGCAAAAGCCGACTGCTCCGCCTTCAATAACAAGGAATTCCAGCGACTCTGTGGGATATGCCTGGGAGCTCGTGGGCCAGGCGAAGTGGCAGGTCTCCATTATGACCGCACGGCTGCAATGGAAGATCCCCACCCCACACCGACCGTCGGCACATGCTCTCCGCGCGCATTTGTGGTCGATAAGGCAACATGCGAGCGCCGCCAGAAGGAACTCTATTGTGAGAGTGAAGGGTCTTTTTCAGACCCCGAGTGTGCCGTCTGCACGACCGACGCTGCCATGCGCTATGTGCCGGCAGGCAGCGGCCAGACAGCAACTTTGCGCCTGTTTGGCCGTGGCCGCGCAATTGTCTCCATCGGTGGGGCATCTGGGTCTGCCCGCGGGTCCGATGCGAACCCTCTCTATGACGGTCCTCTCGAGGGCCGGCCCATCTCCCTAACTGGACTGCGTGAAGGCACAATGCTCTATATACGGGTCGGCGGCGAGTCGGTCGGTGGACTGCTATTAGGGACAACGCGTGGCGGACCATACACAGTCGACATCTCCAAACTAATTGAAGTGGACACACTCACAGGCGCCGCGCCTCGCCGCGAAGGCTATATAGGAGTCGGCGGGGACCAGTATGTATTCAGAATGCTCGCCGGCGCTGGCCGTGGAGGTCTCGTGCTTCCTTTGCGGATTCCCTTCGAGTTTGTGGAAAGTGCGGCATGTGCCACTGGGCCTGTTGTGCGGACCGATGCGTCGGCCAAGCAATTGCATTTAGGAGAGTGCGCGGGGCCGCGGGCTGTGCCTGGGAACTACAGCCTTGGCTGTCTGAAGCGAATATGGGAAGTGAATGGCTGCACGGCGGCTGGGCGCGGATACCCCGATGATATTAAGAAGGCTCCTGAGATTCTGTGGGACGCCGAGTCACGGCCGCGGGGACTGGCCGATATTCATACATATGTGCGGGAATTGGCGCTGATGGCACGAACAGGACTGGGTGCCGACGGTAGGCCGGCGGCGCAGAGGGATGTGGAGCGGGCGCGCGTGCAATGCTTGGGAAAATCGCTGGTGGAGCCATGTGGGATGCGGGAGGCTGATGGGAGTTTGCCAGTCGAATGTATGGCGACCTTATACGCGGCGGCTGGCGGGTCGGCGCGTGGCACACTCAGGCCCGCCACGGCAGAGGCGATCACGTGGGCTCGGTCGAATGGGGCGGCGACAGGTGATATAGATATGCTACGGCGGGCCTATGAGCGGGTGAAGCGGTTGGCAGATGACGATGGTGCCCCTCAGCAGGAGCGGCTGGCTGCAATTAGGGGTATGTATGGTTATACGCACCAGGAGTTGCGGGAGGCTGACCTGTTGCGGTCGAAGGTAATGGGTCGGCCGGCAGCGGTTGCACGTGCTGGTGCGGGGGCAGGTAGCAGTGGCTCGGGCCTGCCTGGATTATAGGGGCCAATTAGTAGAATGGCGAAGGCTTATACACAGCGGCGGCGTGGTGGCGGTAATGGACCGCCCGCAAATACACCCACAAATACACCCACAAATACGCCCACAAATACGCCCGCAAATACTGTGGTGCCGGTGACTGCTACACAGGCAACTCCCGCAGAGCCAGCAGCGGCAGCATCGCCGGCGCCAGCGACCGGCCCCCTCGTTCCGATGAAACTCACGAACCTCCTAAAAGTATTTGCGGGGGCCAATGAACTTGCATATAATCCTGCCAAAGGAACGCTCGACATACCTCTTGCACCGGCCGTTTTCTACGACTACGAGGCGTTCCTGACTCGCTGTGCATACTTTGCGCGGCTCGCATATGCCCCCAGTGACATGTTTATGCGTGCACTGCCGTTTACAAAGCATGGGCCTGCCGATATGAATGATATTATAACAGTCCTCGATAATCAATTGCGCCGCTACCGGTCTTTCCGCGACCTTTTCATTACACCTGGTGGCGAAGCCGCTGGAGCAACCACAGAAGTCGGCGCATTTTTCCCATTGTCAGGATGCAGTGTCATAAAGTATGGTGCCGGCAACTCTAAAGTGCTCCAAAAAGACATCGTCTATGTTTGTTTCAAGGGGTCGTCGTCTCTCAAAGATTTCCGTCGCGATCTGAATGTGTCAAAGATTGCCCTTAAAGACATCCCTGAACTGGCCGGTGCACCTGGAACAGTCCATAAGGGGTTCTATAATCATTTGCGGACGGAAATTGCAGATATATTGAAGGTTGTCGCAAAGTTGGCCGGTGACGACTCTGTGGACCGTGTTGTTGTGCTCGGCCACAGTCTGGGCGGCGCGATGGCGTCTCTCTGTTCTTTAATGGTGGCTCACGGGAAGACTGTGGCGAAGCCTGTGCACTGTGTAACATTTGGCGCACCTATGTTATTCTCAGACGACGCACGGAATTACTTTAACGGGTTTTTGGACAGCGGGGTGCTCACTTTGGACCGCGTGACTGCTAACCTTGATCCTATTACGTCCGTCCCGAAACCTTCTTTTAACCATCCTGGGTATACTTTACTAAAGACCGAACTTTATCCCACAAAGAAGACTGGGCGTGCCTACGATATAAAAGACATTCGGCGTGTATGCCTGGGTGAGGCGGCTAGTCAGTTGGCATATGTGCCGACGGACAAGCCTGACTATATGGCATTCTTTGAGGGGCTGCCTTTTACACGTGCGGGTAAGGCGACGACCGACCAGGGGCTACTCGACTATGTGCTTCCTGATTTACGGATCAAAGTCGACCCTGGACTGGAAGATGCAGAGGATAAGAAGGAAAGTGAAGAAGAGGCGGCAATAGCACAAAATGCACCAGCAGCAAATGAACCGGCCCCTGTCGCCCCTACTATGCAGCCGGCACAAGCAGGCGGATTCTCATTGACTGCTTCCGCAAAGGCCTATGATGATGCCGCGAAAACACACCAGCCTAACCGGCTCTTATATGCCGCCCGTGGATTCGCCCACGGAAACTACATGAATATCGGCTTCATGGCATGCCTGCGTTTTCCGACTGTTGCATTTAGGGATAAAGACGGAAAAATCAAATTCATGGAGGCCAAGAAAGAGCCGACTGAGCGGACTGTGTTCAAAGTGGGTGCAAACGGTAAATATGTTGCAACTGTTTGTGGCACCGCACAGGCTGGTGGCAAACGCCGGCGCAGCAGCAGCAGCGGCACCAGACGCCACCGCAAACGGTCAGTTAGGAGATGATGTCGGTCTGCTGCTGCGCCAGCGACAACCGCAGCGCCTGACGCCGCCTTTCCGCAGCACATACGGGCCTCTCCAGCCATTCTTCATATAACTCGGGAACCAACACCATGGGCAAAATATCTTGAATCTCAGGATATTTCACCATCATTAACTGCAGACTCCGCGCCAACACACCTTTCGATGCATCAGGGACCGCCACAAAGTGCAGGCCCTGATGGCCCCGCTCCGAGTTCGCGCGCCGCCCCGCGGGAAACAAGTGCAGCACATCATCGACTGCCGGCTGGCCAGCAAAGTGAGCCCCATACAATTCGCGCAACCAATATTTCGGAATCACATGTTCCACTGTCAGCGGTTGCCGTCCGAGTGAGTGATATATACACCGCGGCCATGACACAAGTATCTGGCGCCGCGCCGTCGCACCCAGTCCCATATATCCCCTAAATGCACACTCCGAGTTTAGTATGGCGCGGCCCATTTCGCAGCCCCATAGTAGATGTTTGCGGCTCTAAGTGAGGCCCTAAGTGAAGAGGCGACGGGATTGCCGCCGGCCATATCAATAAATGGACTGCCGGCGCCTATAATAGAACCTCGGGCTGAGCGCGTAGAGCGAGCAGAGCGCGTAGAGCGAGCAGAGCGCTCAGCCCCACAGCCAAATTATGTGGTCCCTGTCGAACCAGACGTGGCTGTCGTGGATCCCTTGAAATTGCTTTTAGAGAAGGAGACATATGTGCGGGCGGCAAAACAGGCGGCATCCTATGCCGGCATAGCGAAAGCCGAACTCGTGCGGGCCACAGAGGCTGCTGCAGCAGATGCTGTCGCAAAAGCCAAGGCTGTCGCCCAGGCCGCGCTCAATCCACCCGCGCTGCCCGAATTCAAGGGACCACCGCCATCACGTCGTGGGCCGGCACCTGAAGCGCTTTTGCGCGCAGCCCGTGCAGGAAACAATTATGAGAGCGCGGATGTCATCGGACTCGCGCTCGGGCGCCACGACACGGCTGCTGCGGCTGCGGCGGCACCTTGCCTGCTCGGGGGCGGGCATGCAGCCCCACTGGAACCAGCCATCAAACCTGCCGCAGATTTCGCATATATGATGCAGCGGTCCACCGATGCCATGCGCCTCGGCGGCAGCGGTGCAGCAACAACTCTAACTGCATCCCTCCGCGCCCCCCAGCCGGCCCAGCCAAAGGCGGCACTTGAAGGAACGGACCCTATTTTGCAGGCCACCTTGCCATCCTTCCTTCGGAAACCCCGAACAGAAGGTCTAGAAAACTACAATTTCTGCTCCGATGTCCCCGCAGCCACACCTGCCCACGCAGTTCCATTGCGCTGTGTGAGAGAAGCATTTAGGGAAGCGGGTGGGAGCGAAGGGGGCCTGGCGTGGCCGGCTGAGCGTGTCGCTGTCGATTCTCCCGAATTCTATGAACAACTCTACATGCTCCCGACGTGGGCCGACATGAAAATCTACATACAGACCCTGGCGGCGCGCGTGAAATCGCTGGATGCGGATGTGCAGGGGCGCGCAAGAGCCGCACTGGGTGTGCCTGAGCCGGCAGGTGTGCCTGGCGTGGAGGTGTTTGCGCGCGCCGGTTCTGGCCGCATGCTGGTGGGGCGGCGCATAGTGGATCGCCTGCCGCTTTCCATGTCGGCCTTTGTGGACTACGCCGGCTCCGCCGATTTTCTTGCGGTCTGCCGCCTGCGACCGGTCGCACCGCGGCGTATAAAGTGGCGCGTAGCAGCCACGGCCGGCATGATAATAGTTGCCAATAAGGAGTTGTGGGATTTCGAAGTGGAGTCGCGGGATGAGCCGGCCGATTTCAGGCGGCTCAAGGGCGGATCGGCGACCAGCGAGGCGGTCACCACTGTGCCAGCGACGACCGATACATTTGTGCGGGCCCTGTGGTCGGCTTCCCCCGAGGACCGCGTAGAAATGGTGGATGCGGCTGTTGCTGGTGCAGGCGCAGGCGCAACGGCGGCACCCCCTACACCCCTAACTGGATTCCTCACACAGGACTCTCGTGCCCCCATGCTACGCTTTGCGGTCTATGCACGGGAGCGACCAGCCCCTCCTGCCGGCACATATGCGAACCCCCAGTTTGTCGGCACATTTGGGTCAGGGCGGCGCTGGGAAGAGGCACGCAACCCCGATATTTTCTACAGTCTCACAAATGGCGTGGAAATTGACAATCGCCGCACAGGAGGCCTCGAATCAACTGCGGCATTCTATTCGCGGTCTTTTTGGCAATGCACAACGCCTGTTAGTCCAATGGCCTGGAGGTCCATAACATTTACGGTGCGGTTCGAGCAATTACCGACTGCCGGCGAGCAACCTATGAGATGTGTGGCGACGGCATATCCATTCTTTGTATATATCGCCTATACACCAGCTGGACCGGGTTATGAGCAGGGGGTATACTTTTATCTTTATCGCCTGAAAGGAGCAGCATATACTTTCTGTAGTCGTATGCCGGTTGAGCGGGCACGCTGGTATCACGTCTGTCTTTCTTTTAAGGAGGGCCAGCCGGGCGATGTCGCACTTTCAGTGCAGAGCCTGGGCGGCGGCGGCCAAGCCGACCACGCGTCTTTACGAATCGACGACGATGTCTTTTATAGGCCAGTGCCGGCTGAAGGGGGCAGTGCACCGCACATGCCGATGATTTCTCTCGGATTTCACAAATATGGTGGAGGAATTCCTGGATTCACTGGTCATGTGCGCTATTTCCACGTATTCGACTATTTGCTTGGCGCAGCGGACTATACGCGCGACCTGGAGGGCCGCTGGGATATAAAGTGGTTCAATTAGAATGTGTATAGAATCATGAACGACGTGTGCGCGGAAGATTTTGTGGGCGGCTGGTCCTATACACCGGCCGAGATGACTGCTTTGTGGCCTCACGTGCGACCCAAGCCGGTTTTCAAGGTGCTCGAATTTGGTTGTGGGAATTCTACGGTGAAGATGTATGACTATCTGGCGGCGCGCTGTGAGAAGGTCGTGTATGATGCCTATGAAACCGCGGCCGAGTATGCAGTTGAACACCCGGTGATTCGCGTCCACATGTATGATGCTGACCATATCCATGCGGTGCGCCTCGAGCCTGAGGTGTATGATCTCATCCTGGTCGACGGTCCTACGGGACATGCACGGTGTCAATGGTTCAGTAAACTGCGATCGCACGTTGGCCCTGATACGGTGCTTTTAGTGGATGATTTTAATCATTATGCGTGCTTTGGGGCGGAACTCGACCGCAATTTTACATATACGACGCTGAGTCACGCAGATACGCCATTTAGGGATGGTGGGGAACATTCTTGGAAAATTGTGGGCGGGTTAGTGGCTCGCTGGGATGCGTAAAATATTGGGGCTAGGTAGATAGTATGGACGGATATACGCGGCGCATAAGAAAGGCAGTTGTGTCTGGTTCACGTGCAATTACAAATACTGCTGCGGCGGCTGCTAAGCAGGTGCCAAGTGTGGCAAATCGTCTTGGGCGGACGGTTCGGCGGCTTTTCCGCGCGGTTTCGCGGCGGCAGTCACGGCGGCAGTCACGGCGGCAGTCACGGCGGCAGTCACGGCGGCAGTCACGGCGGCAGTCACGGAGCCAGTCACGGAGCCAGTCACTGAAAAGGCCGGCAAGATATTATCCATCAAATACTGGGCTACCACCTGAGCCCATGTCTGTTCAAAATGTAAATCGGCTCAGAAGAACCGTAAAAAATGTATTTCCGAAGAGAAATAATAAGGCCGTGTCGATAAATAACATGCGGCTCCCGATGAACAACAAGCGGCTCCCTATGCCTGTGATGTGAAACAGGCGGGATTATTGAGAACTAAATATAATATAAAAATATGAACATATAATTATATTATATACACTTTCTAAACACGCCAAATTATAATCGGGGTTATAAAGTATAAATGCCAAAGCGTGCTACACATAAACGTAGTCGTAACCGTCGCGCCCGTCGCACTGGTCGTCGCACCGGTCGTCGCATCCATCACGGGGGAATACCCACGAGAGAACTTCAAAGAATTAGAAATAGAGAACGGGACATAACCCGCGAAGAATTTTGCAACAGGCATTTTGAAACGTATGAAACATTGAAAGCACAAGTTCTTTCTTCATTAGCCACACTAGAAGAAATGAGGCAAGAATTCCGTGGCGCACATTGTCGTGATTTTGGAATACATCCTCGGGGAGAACATGTTATATTATAATCATTATTCCTCAACTACAGGGCCGTCTGTTGGTGGTGCTGCCGCGGCCGCAGGTGCAGAGGCGGCAAATATCGTAAACTTCGCCTTCGCGGGATTCAACGGATTCCGTGCAACAGTTCCAACGGGGGTTTCGCCGAACAGGTCGTCGGTCGCAAATAGGGTGTAGGTGAGTGCCTGGCCTTTGACGGGGCGCAGCCAGTAGTTCTTACCCTTGTATGTAATAATATCAGCCTCCTTCGGCTTCGCGACCATGCGCTTCTTCGGCACCGGCACCGCCGCCGCCTTTGCCAGAGTCATCGCAAGTGGCATCGGGCGCGCCGGCGCAGCCTCCGCAAGTGCGGCAGCCTCGGCCGGCTCAATCTGTGGCTCCTCCTCGGCTGCGGCAGCCACTTCCTCCGCCTCCTCGGGCAATCCTAATAGACTCGCTTGTGGTGCTGTCGTTGCCGCCACTGCTGCGCTGCGAACCCGCAAACGCGCCGTGTTCTCCAGATCGACCCGCCAGTTGGGATCGAATGCCGGCTCGTCGATTGTCCCAGGAATGCCACCGAAGCACTGAATGCCGGCCTCATTTTGCGCGCTGTTAAGCAAACAGTCCACTGCGCACCGCTTGAGCACGTCCAAGAAACGTGTGTTAATACGTTCCTTGCGGTCTCCAATCGCCATAACTGCCTGGTCTGAGGTCTTTCCCTCGTCATTTCGCTTAATGGTCTCACTGATTTCGGATGTCCGCAAATCGGCGGGGTCGAACATGCAGCAGTAAGTGAAGATCGACACGGTCCGCTCCTCAGGAGGTAGGTCCATGTGTGAGCAAATACGGACTGCGCGACCTTTCACCTGCTCCGTCCGCACCTTGTTCCAGTAGGGTTCCATGATGTGGACCGCCCGCACGGCTTTTAGGGAAATACCTTCGGCACCGGCAGCGGTAATACCGATGACACGGCAAATTTGGCCGGCAATATTGTCCGTGTAGCCGTTGCGCCGCAGCACCTCCTGGATTTTCGACGGAAGACGGTCGATGAACCCGTTGAATATGTTGAGAATTGTCTTGCGCTCGTCGAGGGACCCCTCGCCGGTGAAAAACATGTAGCGCTTGGTGGTCTTATCAGGGTCTTCGTCGAAACTGCGGGTGGTTTCCTCATCGAATGCAAGGTTCTTCTCTGATCCGACGAATTTGATATGTTTATAGCCGTTCGCTTCCAGAGCGTAGCCGAAAATGCCGAGACCTTCGGCGGCCTTGAAGACGGAATATATGAGAGATGTGCCAGGAATCTGCTCAATCTGCTCAATCATCGCGGCATATTTGGGTGAATACTCGCGGAGATTCGACTGCCCGACGCCAGTTAGGGAGAGATATTTGGCACGGTCGCGATGGATCTCATCGAGGGCGGCCTGGAGGCGCTGGTCGTAGTTGAGGGCGACCATCGCACCTGGTGGAGGGGCTGCAGCCGCAGTGCGGGAGACTGCTGGTTTTGCACGAACCGCCTCGCCAGTGCGAGTCATGAACTCGGTGTCTTTTAGGGATGGTGCGGCAGGAGCCGCCTGCGCAAAGCCGAGTTTGGCCAGCATATCTGCTGCTGCTTTTGTGGTGGCATCGGCAGTAGCGGATGCTTTCTTAGCCTTTCCAAGCGTAAGTCTGGGGACGGCCGGTGCGGCGACGGGTTCAGGTGCAGGAGGAGCAGCGGTTGCCGCATCCACCAGACCCATACTCGCAAGGGCAGCATGTGCACGCTCAGCAGCCTCTTCTTTGGACATTTTAACGGTTTTCTTTGTCTGTCCGCCGTCCTGTGGGGCCATTGTGAAATCCTCATCATAGTCACCTCCATCGAGTGGCTCCAAGTCTTCGCCGAGCGGCTCAAGCTCATCACCGCCTCCCTCTACGGTCCCCTCAGGTCCCTCAGGAATTGCACTTAGGGCTGCGGCAGGAGCGGCGGGGGCTGCCGCTGCAGGCACAGGAGCCTCCGCCTCTTCCTCCCCGCGTGCTGCGGCCGCCGCCTCATCCTCAGCAGCCGCCACCGCCGCCTCCCGCTCCTCCTCGACCAGGTCCTCAATCGCCGCCTCACCTTCTCCTAATTGCACATCAGCGACCTCCCGTGCCCCGAATTCCATGCGTGACTTCTCGGCCTTCGTGCGGAAGGGGCGTTCAATATCTGGCGGGAATGCAAAGTTGCACGCCGCGCGACTGTTGAAACGATAAGACGACACATTCTTTTCATCCGCCTCAGGATCTTTAGCGCCCTTCGGCGCCTCCGTGATTTCTTTCGTGCGCTTGGTCTGGTAATACTTTAGCGCCCAGCCTTTCAACTGCACATAGACAACTTTATCCTCCACAATGCGAGGCATAACACCCTCCGTTGCCCCCTTATAGTATGAAACGAAGCCGGCCATACGATTCATAAGTGCAATCTCATTCTTTACATCGGCCGCATCACGGTCCACGAAGGCGGGATTGAAGTCCTCCTTGTAGGGCGGTAGACGAGGATATGCGACATAATCCAGGGTCTTATCGTCTATTTTGAGGCCGGCCGCGCGGGCCTTTACGAGGAGCGCCTCGACGGCCTCGCGAATGCCGACCTGTGCGGCGGCCGTCTCTTCCTCGCGCAGGCCGACGAAGCGCCCCTCCTCGAATACTTTCACATATCCCTCAGGGAATATGCTGATGCGGAAGCCGGTGGTCGCCGTGCCGCCCGTGAAAAAGCAGCCGTCGAGGCGCGTATCCTCTGCGACGAGGCGTGCCAGGGTCTGCTTGGAGGCGTCGTCGGTTGACTGGAGTGTTCCATTAACGGTGTGAATATACCCACCAAGGACGTTGATTAAAATGGCCAACTCATCGGGATCGTTGATAATCGGTGTGCCTGACAGGGCGACAATTTTGCAGTTCTTGGCCTCAGCCAGGAGACGGTAGAAGAGGAATGCGCGCTCGTAATTGGCTGCCATACTGCAGAGATATGGCTTCCACTTATCCACGCCGACCGGCTCGGGAGGATACGGATTTTGGCGGCGCCCTTTCGCCGGTTCCATATATTTCCGCAGAGCCCCCGATGCCATTAGACGAGTCAAGTTGTGGACTTCGTCAATCACAATTACGGAGTTGTCGAATGGATTGACGGGGGCGCACGCCATTGTCTTAAGTGTAGTCGATGTGATACCGTTGTAATTGATGAATGTGATGCGGCTCTCAATGGTGTTGATAAGTTGTGCCCGAATGGCCGTCTGTTCTTGTGCAGTTAGGTCAGCGTAGTTGGGCTGCTTGCTGGTGTCAGGAATCCAGATGGATGGGTCAGGGCTGGCGCGGAGTCGCTTGATGAAGTCGGGGGTGAGATTGAGGACGGAGGTGGCGAAGGCGGCGATGAAGGGGTTCTCGAGGGGCTGGCGGGTCCAGTGGTTGTCGAGGCGATAGAACTGGAAGCCGCACTTCTGGATTTCTCCCTGGAAGTTACCACGGAGGGACCCTGGGGTCATGACGACGATTTTCTTGCCGGCGGTGGCGTAGAGGGCCTCGGCGGCGGCGATGGACGAGCAGGTTTTACCGGAGCCGAGACCGTGGTAGACGAGGAGGCCACGGTAGGGTGTGGCGGAGCGGAGATATTCGCGGACGAACTGCTGATAGGGGAATGCCTCGATCTTGGCGCGCTCGGCGGAGGACGTGATCATCATGCGGCTGCAGCGCTCCGTGTCGAGTTTCTGGGCGTCAGTTAGGGGTTCGAGGATGAATTGACGGAAGGTCTTGTAGAGGAATTGCCCGTAGCCGCGGCGGGTGAGGGGGTGGAAGACGGATGGCAGGCGGAGTTTGGGGTCGGGATTGCGCGCGATGAGTTTGTAGAATGGCTGGCCGAACTCGGAGTCCTGCTGGGCCTTGTATGTGTCGAGGGTTGCCTCGGTGGTTTCTGTGCGCTGCTTGAGGGCTGCGCGGAGAGAGATCACGGCCTTCGGCTTGGGTGGGGCGGCCGCTGCTTCGGTAGGAGGCTCTTCAGTGGGCGCTAGTGCCGGTGCAGGAGGAAGCACGGTGGCTGCAATTAGGGGTTGCGTGGGCGCATACGGAGCAACAGCGGCCGTTGGAGCGGGCGCGAAGGCAGCCGCCGGCACTATAATATCACTCTCATCCTCATCACTTCCCCTAAATGCTTGTGGCGCGGGTTCGTAGCGAGCCACGGATAATTCGGCGAGAGTCGGAGGTGGTCTTTCCGCCACCTTAACTGCCGTTTTGGTCATTGATTTGAATTGCCGTGGACCGGTCGCGGACATTCTAATGAGTTATGGAGGTTTGATTACAAACCTTCATGGCGCATTGACAATGGGATTTAATTGTATATTTCCGCACATCGATTTTGCAAATTTATGCGGACGGTGGCACAGGATATACCACGCTGCCACGGTCCTGGTGCGTCCACTTGCCGGCCACGGGGTCGTAATAGGGAGTGCTGTCATATGCACATGGGGCGGGGACGACACGGCGTTCTTCTGCGGGGATTCCACAGGGTGCCGGGACGAGGAGGCGGTCATCGGGGCGGAGAGGGTCATAGCGACCAGGCTCACCATAGACGGCCGTTGCGCAATCGCCGCAACCGGGCGTGGGGACTGTTATGCCGACCGCGGATGGGGCGGGGCCGGCACATTCTGCGCGACCTGCCTGGCGGTATGCGATGGCGTCGGCGGAGACGATCTGACTTGCGGACCCCTGGGAGCCGAGTCGGAGGTGGCCCTCTTGGGCGAGTGTGCGGGTCTGGCGGACGGTCGTCCCGTCGATCTGTGTGACACCGACCACGCGATTATCGCAATTAGGGCACTGCTCGACGAAGCCGAGGGGTTGGGCGGGCTGCACGGCGCAACCGCCGGCGGCAGCCTTAATCATTGTGCGGTATGTCTGGAGTGATGCGTCGACTGCCGGTTGGGCGCGACTCTTATACTGTTGGGCGGCTTCCATGCGGATGCGTATAAGTTGACTGGCGTCCATATCTGGTATATTTACTTATAATATTCCCAAGTCTGGTGGAGATTTATTCCGTGTTAAATACTTTGACATTATTTTCTTATGCGAGTCATCACATACAAGCGTGTAGCCATTGCGAGCGTAATACATTATTAATTCACTATTAGCAGGTGACATATATACATAATATATATACTGACTAACACAATAATTTTCTATATCGTGCAATATAGTAATTCCCATGTCTATATCATTTTGTTCTGCACATATGAGTAGTATATGACATTGTTGTGAGGAATTATGGGTGGCTTTCGAACTCTCGAATTTCCACAGCGCGAACCCTTGAAGTAAATCATTCTTATAATAGACATAACCATGCGAAAATGTGCCAAATGATTCGCACATATAAGCGGGATTAATAATGTGTTTAAATTCAGTATAAGCATAGTCTTCGAGCATTTCAAGATGTTGATACGAATTATCAAAGAGCACCTTCTCTAAACCATGCGTAGACATACTAATAGTTTAGTGGATTTATTTAGATAGTTTGTTATATTAAATATCTTCAGTTAGGTCTAGTTTGGTGCCTGTTTTACCATGAACTACACTCACAATTGTTCCAACACTGGTTGGTGTAAATGAGAATGTGAAACCACCTCCACAACAACTCCCATTGTAGGCGAAGCCGGCTTTCCATGCCTCAAATCTGGCCACTTGTATGGGACTGAGAGTAAACACAATAGGTTTATACACTACATCCTGCAACTCAGGTAAAACTTCATATTCGAAACTCATAGGGACTGCTGATAGTCTTCGGTGGTATTCATTAAGTCAAGTATGGCCTTCAGGCGGTCTTCCAGGCGCAGGCGCGTAAAGTCGAAGCGCTGGACGACGACACCTAGTTCATTGCCAATTAGGGAGAGTTGGTCGTTCTTAATGCCTGTGTGGAGGGTCCAGTGGAAATCGAGGCGTTCGAGGTGTGGATTGTAGCCGGCCGATTCTGCAATTATGTGGCGTGTGAGGGCGCAGGTGGACAAGTCGCGGAGATGGAGAACTGTGGGCGTGGCCGTGTTTGGGTCACCAGGATATTGCTTAATAATCCATACGCGGGTCATGGACAAGTATGATGTGAGGGACGGCTGGTCATATTTGAAGATTTCAAAGTGGAGGTCTTCAGTCACAGTTAGGGATAGTTTCATTACTATGGGAATGTGCGGGGAATTTAGGCTTACGCATTATGTTAATAATCCTCTGGATTATTGCGCTGTTTACGCGTATTTTTACGGCGCTGGGCGATTCTGCGCGTGGAATTCCTGGACTTGCGATGTATGGTTGATGGGATTATTACTTTAGCCATTTCAAGCGTGTCTTCTCTTACAAGTTTATATCCAAAATGCCTATACATATTAACTTTATCATCCAATGAATGTAACTCTATAAGATTTATTTTTCTTTCTAATGCAGCCACTTCAATATCATACATTATTCGCCTGCAAATATGCTTATCATTGGGCTGTGTGCATATTAAATATACATATAAAAATGACATAAACCCTCCACTTTTAATGGCTTTATTATGCTTTTCTTCCCATACTACGAACCCTAATATAGGAGACTCGGACTGGGAATCATCGTAGTATACATAACCATGGGTAAATGCATCAAGTGCCTCATAAATATATGACTCGCCGATATTATTGCGGCAAACACTTTGCGCATGTATGCGCAATTCCTCTATGAGTTCTTCATTATTGCGGTCAATGTCTGCTCGCCGGATTGATGGCGACCATATATTATTTCCATAATTTTCGAATAATTGCTCTGGGGTTGTCATTTAGGGGTGTGCTATGTGTATGGTGGGAAATATTTTAGGCGGGGCTGGGTGCGCTGCTAGTGGCATTTCCAATGCCACCGAGCACCTCGAGTGCAAGCCGGCTCGCTTCTTGTTCGGCGGCTACGCAGTTGCCGCCTCAGTGCAGGACAGCCTCTCGAGCGCAAGCCGAGAGGCTTCCTGTTCCGCGACCTTCTTATTGCGTGCCGTGCTAGTGGCAATCACAGCCCCACTCGGATCCAGCACACCCATCGTAAATGTGCGGTCGTGGGGAGGACCGACCACCTCGACCTCCTTGTAGCGCGGGGGCTGGTGGTAGGTCGCCTGGAACCAGCGGAGGAGTTGGTCCTTGTAGTTGGTGTCCTCCGTGATAAGTTGCACAAAGTCCACATGACGCTCAATTAGAGTAGTGATCCACTCGTAGCATACCTGATAGCCCCGGCCGACCTGGTCTTCTTGCTTGTAGAGCGCCCCAATCCAGGCCTCCAGGAGAGACCCCAGGATTCGCAGATTGTTGCGGCCGTCGCATACATCCTCGACGTGCCGACTGAGGACCGCCCAGGGGCCGAGGCCCACCTCCTTCGCCAAATGCCCGAGCATCTTGTTGTTTACAATACGGGTGCGCAGGCGTGTAAGGAAACCCTCGCCTTGTCCCGGATAACGCTCGGCCAGGTAAGTCGCCACAATACAACCGAGAACGGAGTCCCCGAGGAACTCCAGTTCTTCGTTGTCGGCGCGCCGCAGGGGCAGACAGTTGGCCGGCTTTTCAGCCATGACCATCGGCTCACCATTCTCTGAATGCTCAGCCCAAAGGTCAGGACGGTCCACGTAGGATTTGTGTGTGCAGGCCTGCTGGAACAGCGTGAGGGCGCGGAGGCGGCCCTTCCAGCCATACTTGCGAAGAATCCGGTGGACATTGTCGAGTTGAATCTCGCGATTGCGGGGGTTCCAAGGGTTGAATACCTTCGGCTCCTGGGTGACGACAGTAGCAGCAGACATTTCTATCTAGGAGACGCGGCCAGAGTTTAGGCCGTTTCTTTCTGGGGATACTTGTAGATATGTCGAGTGGGCCACCTCCTGGGATTTCTGGAACAGGTTTGGGTGGTAGAAATAGCACACAATCTAGCACACCGCATAGAGGCTCATCAACAGCGCCTACATCGCCTTTATTATCTAGGCCTCCAGACCCATTTACCCTACCTGAGCAACAAACTCCCACATCGTCGACTATATTAAATTCAAATAATAGTTCTGTAGCTGGAAGTCAAGTCATTGGAGATCTTCCAGTCACTACACAAGGGGCTGTTGTAGGGGGGCCGACTGGACAAATTCCTCCTGCTGAACTGCCTGGACAGGCTACAACTATTAAAAAGCGACTAGAAAACACAGCGAGTTCAAGGACTACTGCAGCAGCCCATGAAGCCCAGATGCATACCAGTGTAGCCCGCCTAGACCCGTCCAGTATACCCGATCGTGTCAAGCGTCGCATGGAGCAATTAGAGAGTATGCGGGCAAAAGTGAAGGCGCAGATGGATAAACTTAGTGCGGGGACAGGTGAAAGTCAGAAAAGTATCCTCGAGGATCTGCGTAAAGAAGGTTTCACGGTCTCCCTGGAAAAGGAGGATGCGGCGGCGGCTAAAGAACTGGAGATGCTAAAGGCAGGAAAGTATCTCGATATTTTCGGGGACCTCTACTACACGACTCTCATTACACCACTGGAGGACTCTATTGGTTTGTCAAAGGCACAGTCGTGGAACCATTTGGGGCTGCAATCTCTCAATCAGTTTATTATTAATTACAATATTAACACGGCCCTCGGGGACGACCTGGGGCGCACCCTGGAGATTTTCCTGCAGGTGTTTGGGGCGGATAAGGGAGGTGCTGAGGTGGCAGCGGCGGCTCCTGTGGCGGCTGTGGCGGCTCCTGCGGCGGAGGAAGAGTCAGACAATGAAAATGGCGAGGAAAATGGCGAGGGAAATGCAGAAGGAAATACATTATCTGTAACATCCAGTTCGACCGCGGCATCCGCAGCAGCCCCCACAGCAGCCCCTCCAGCAGTTCCCGCAACAACCCCTGCCGCAACCCCCAGTGGCCCAGACGGTAAACTTGCCTGCACCATGGACGAACTCCGCTATCTCATTCCACCCCTTCGTCACCGCATGCTCACACTCCGTTCTCAGGCCCGCCTATTCACTCTAAATGCAGGTGCAAATAGCCGTGGGTTGACCCCCAACGCGCATCACTATTTGGATGTGGCGGAGCGTATTGGGACTTTCCTGGCGAGTGCAGTTAAGAAGTGTGGGAATGCGTGGAACAACATGGGGGCGGTGAAGGCGGCGGCACCAGAGCCCGCGCCACAGAGTATAATCAACGAGGAACTGATGAAGAAAATCAATGAAATTCATGAGTATATCAAGCGCATGGAGGCGGCTGAAAAGAAGCCTGTAGAACCGTCCTCTGCTGACCTGGCTCGCGAGTATCTTATGCAGCGCTTCCTCGACTACCAGATGCTGCGCGAAGATGCCCGCGCATGGCTCAATAAGAAGTTGCTGAAGGCGGCTGTGCAGGCGCGGTTTGATGCACTGGAGGCACAGGTGGCTGCGGTGAATCCTGCTGTGGCGGAAATATTAGAAGATATGGTGGATACGTTAAACGTATTAATGGAAACAACACCAACTATTGATGGGCTTGATCGTGCCATAGATGGAATACATATAAAAATAGAACGGGCAACAAATAACCTTGGTGCAAATATCCGTGACACAATACGCAATGGAGTTAATGCAATAATTGGAAATGTTCAAGATGCATTGGAGGCGCATGTAGAGCGCACTGAGGAGTTAGCAGGTGCAACACAAAATCTTATTAGATTACAAGGCCGTGATATAACAACTTCAATAAATGCTATAAACGCGCAACTTGCCGAATTAATGCGACAGCGCGCTGCAAATGAGGCTAAAATTCGGCGCTTAACTGAAGAATTAGCGCGCGCATACGCTGAAATGAATGAAATAATTGCCGAAAATCGGGAATTAGATAGAGAAAATCAAAGACTGCGTCGAATGTTGAATGAAATAGATGCTGCACTTAGACGGGATATTGCCGACCGTGACACACAAATTGCCGACCGTGACGCACTAATTGCTGAATTAGAGAATGTGAGGCGACAAAATGAAACAAGAATTAGAGAGTTGGTAGAAAGAATAGACGCCCTAACTGCAGAAAAAGATGCAGCTGCGGCTGCTGCACAGGCTGCTGCGGAGTCTGCACGGGCTGCAACTACGCGTGCAGAGACTGCGGAGGCTGAACGGGCTGCTGCAACTACGCGTGCAGAGACTGCGGAGGCTGAACGGGCTGCTGCAACTACGCGTGCAGTGACTGCAGAGGCAGCCGCAGAGACTGCACGAGGACAGGCTGCGGCTGCACAGGCTGCACTAGCCATTGCACAAGCACACGTCGATGAACTTAATACGGAAATTGCAAGACTACAAGCACAACTCACAGAACAGATGACAAATCATGCAAACGCATTAGAGGTTATCGCTGGGAAACTTCAATCGGGCCCTACAAAAGAAGCAATAATTCAAAGTATTGATAGTCTTCAGAAGGAGTTAACTAGGCTGAGCACAGAACTCGGGACCACGCAGGCTAATTTGAGGACCGCAAATGATCAGATTGATGCTCTTAACACACAATTAGAGACTGCTCGGGCTGTAAACGATAGCCTAAATAAACAAATTACAGGACTCGAAGGAGAACTCGCTGTCGCAAGTTCTACAGGAGAGGGTGCTGCAAGTGCATTGGTGGCTGCAAGGGAAGAACTTGCCGCAAAGAAACGCGAAATTGAGGGTCTGCACAAGCAATTAGAAGATTGTCGTGGAAAGGTTGCTAAACTTGAGCTCGATCTTGCTGCAGCGAAGGCATCTGGTGATCAAACTGCGGCTGCATTGGAGGCTCAATTAGCGGCGGCGCAGACGGAACAGGGACGCGTGCAGACAGCGTTGGAGAAAGCAGAACGTGAAAAATCAGATCTTCAGGCAGAAGTTGCCACACTTACCGCGGACAATGCCACCAAAAAGACCAGAATCGCCGAACTTGAAGCATCTCTAAAGGCCAAAACAACAGAAATAGAAACAGCAACTGCTGAAATATCCCGCTTGAGTGCACTAGAAGGGCGCGCAGATATTACGCCAGAGGCATTAGCGGCCATACAGGCGGACAAAGCAAAAGCGGAAGCGGCAATTGCAGTGCTTACTGCTGATAAGGCAAAAATAGCAAGAGATTTAGAGAATCTTGGCATAAAAAATATATCAGATGTTGAGGAATTAACAAAAGTAAAGGCAACTTTAGATGCATTAGTTGCAACATTTAATAACATGAGCGCAAGCATCAAACCAAGTGCAATTAATATTAAAGAAAGGTCTGATATAGTATATTATTATTTCAAAAAAATATACTTAATCCGTGAATTAGGTGTTTCAATTGTTAATCATGAAGGCAATACTCATTATAATTTCCCAACAGACGATGAACGCATTAATAACATAATAAAAGGACTATATACATCTGTATTAATCTTTCCTCATGTTGATGCAGGAATTATATATGAAAGTGTTGTTGGTAAGACAGTATATAAATATAATATATATTCAATGTTTGATACTGATTCTATAATGATTTTTAAAATTCTTATGACCTTGTCAAATAGACATATGATAACAGCAACTCAGTTTGATAATATTTTAAAGGCAATATATTTTGGCCTAGCTAAAAACATTAGATATGCATCTTTCTTCTTTAAATCCAGCAATCCTGATCTAGCAAACACTCGTATATCAAAAACCCCTCCTGATATATCAATTGATGCTGAAAATAGATATAGGACAGAGCAGCCAGATCATGATCCTACAGATAAATCTACTCCTATAAAGGATTTGAATGATACTGAATTAAATGGCATTACAATTGAAAATGTAACAACAAAACTTAAATATTATGCATGGCCAAGAAAAACATCTATTGTGCGCCCAGCAGCACGAACACCAGCAGGCACCCCAGAAGCCACATCAGAAGTCACCCCAGCAGTCACCCCAAAACTTGCCAAACTAGCACGCCCAGGAGTTACCCCAGCACCACAATCACGCCCAGGAGTTACCCCAGCACCACAATCACGCCCAGGAGTTACCCCATCATCACAATCACGCTCAGGAGTTACCCCAGCATCACGAACACCAACAGGCCCCTTAGCAGCGCGCCTAGCAGGCCCCTCAGCAGCACGCCCAGCAGGCCCCTCAGCAGCACAAACACCAACAGGCACCTTAGCGGCACAAGCACATCCAAAACGCATCCTAACATTACAAGCAGCAGGACGCCCAATAGGCATATAAACACCAACAGTCCCCTCAATAATAGCATGTCCATCAAAATAAACTCTCCACATAATAAACATGTCCACCCTCGACCTCGGCCTCAAAGCCAAGTATAGTTTCTATTCAACTCTCGTATTCTTCCTCATCGCCAACCCACTCACCTACAGATTTACACAGTCAATCCTGACACCCTTCGCAATCATAAAAGATCGCGAAGGGAATCCTACAACAACCGGCTTTTTCATCCACGCCGTCCTCTTTTTCCTCACAATACTTGCACTTATGATGTTCCCGAAGGATTAGGCGCTGTTCGTGCAATTAGGCGCTCCTCGAACAGCCGCCATTTCTCCATCCAGGCATCCGAAAACCGCACATCGTCGAGAATCCTCAGACTCACGCCAATGTGTGCCAGCGTCGACGCGTCGGCCTCCGAATAACCGTCCATCAGGGCTGAAATGCGCAGACCGCATGCGAACCACCGATCCGACGGCGACCAGCGCGGGTCCCAGCCTCCCGGCGGCTCCCAGGCTTTTACCTGAGGCACGGCGGGATTCCACAAAGTTTGCTGTTGGCTTGTCATTTAGGGTGTTGAGGGGTGGCTTGGTTATACATTGGCGGCGGTGCTTAGACCAATTTTCGGGGGCGGCTTTTGCGCCAGCCGCGCCGCGCCGCACATCCTAAACGCTTTTATCCAATTCTACCAGAATAGCAATGAAGTTCACTATGCCTGATGTTGGTTCACTTGTTGACCTCGCAAGCAAGAATATTAAGACCATCGCAATCGTCGCCGTCGTCGGTCTCCTCGTCTGGTATCTTGTTACCCGCAAGACCGTCCAGGGTTTCGTCTCTGGCGGCGGTGCCGACGGCACCTTCACCCTCGTCTACGCCGACTGGTGTCCCCATTGCAAAGCCATAGCACCACAGGTGAAGGCGGCCGAGGGCACCATGGATGTCGGCGGTAAGAAATACCTCATCCAGGCCATTGAGTCTAAGGAGGAGGACCGCATCAAGGCACTCGGCACGGAGGTCAAGGGTTTCCCCACAATGCTCTTCAAGGGCGCCAGCGGAGCCGTCGAGGAGGTCCACATCGAGCGCACAATGGATGCCATTAAGCAGTTCCTCGCTGGCAAGTAAGCCAGCCGCCGCCACCGCGCCATCCTAAATGCTCATCCGGCGTTTCTGTAGGGTCCGCGCCCGCATCCCCTTAAAATCCCGCAAAAACTTCAGCGCGGCCTTCCGTCCAGCCGCCGTCATCGCCCCGCGCTGGTCCGCACTCAGAGAAAAGTCCGTGGCCGCAATCCCCTGCACGTCGATTTCCACAACAGAATCGCGAAACAGTTCAACCAATGGACTGCTTCGGTATTCAAACGCAATCGTCAGGCAGTTCTTCAAATATCCCGAGAATCCCCGTGGGCACGGAGTGACCACCGTCGCCCCATTCTTCGTCGTAATACCCAGCGTCACGGTCCGCTCATCGGCAGTTAGGGAGTGCATGGGGAATGAGTTGAAGACGGCCCCATCGACGAGGAATTCCCCGCTCGGCCCGACGACTGGATCGTAGACGACGGGGATTGTCATGGAGGCGCGGAGGGCGGTCAGGACGGGGAAATCGGGAGTCGTCGCCGCACTGAAGCAGCGCAGGGCGCCGGCGTCGAGATCGGCGGCCCATATGCGGAGAGCGGGCTGCTTCGCGTCTTCTGCACCAAGTGCAAGCAATTCCCTAAATGTAATCTCCTCAGGAATCCCTTTGACATGCGCCAATGCCCGCACAAAGCGCGCGAGGGTCTCCCCTGAGTCGAGTCCATACGCACCCTCCAGGAGTCGCAGCGGGCTCTCTTCCGTGATTTGCTTCAGCATACCGAAGTCGAACCGCTCGCATATTTGCCGCATTTCGGCGAGGCTGTAGCCGAGCGCCATGGCCGTCGCAATGAGCGCCCCACCGGATACACCGGCCCATGTGTGGACCTCGCGCAAAGAGCCGGCACGCTCCAGCACTTCGAGGGCACCGACGTAACTGAGGACTCGTATACCACCCGACGCCAAGAGTATTATCTGGGGAAGCGGGAAGCCGCGATGATTCACCGCGCGCATATTACCTTACGCGTCTAATTGCCTGCGGTTCTTATATCCGCACATTTCCTCGTGCCGATATAAGAATATGTCAGGCTATGCTCAACAGGGCGCCGGCCCAGGCGCAGGAGAAGTCATAGAAATCCCGATGCTGGCCGTCGACGACCTCTATAAGAAGCGCGAAACGCGCGACAAGGCCCGGCTGAAGGCCTACAATCAAATGCTCGAAATCATCTACCATCGTGTGCGGGTCACATCGCAAATGCCGACGGGCCAGACCTACTTGCTTTATAATATCCCGAGCTTCGTCCTGGGGCTTCCACGGATTGACCTGGAGGATTGTGTGGTCTATCTGGTATATCAGTTACGGTCGTCCGGGTTCGAGGTGCGATACACCTACCCGAATTTGCTGTTCATCAGTTGGAAGCACCACGAAAAGGACTACTTGGTCCGGAACAGCCCCATTTTACAGGCCATGTTGGCGACGAAGGCGGTGGCCGATGAAAAGGCGGCAGCGGAGGCGAAGGCGGCACGGGCCAAAGCGGGAGGCGCTGGGACTGCCGCCCAGAAGCCCAAGAAATCCGTGCGATTTGACACGGCTCCCACGGCAGCCACCGCAGGTGGTCGCGCACAGCCCGCAGCTGGCCTCGGGCCTGGTCGCGCTCCTAAGCGATCAGTCGACGATTACACCCCTCCACCATCCTTCTACAATTCCATAGAACGCCCCACGACCCAGGCGAGTGGGGCAATATCGGCCCTATGGGGCGGTGGCGGCGGTAGCGGAGCAAGTGGCCGTTAATATCCAGTTATAATTGGATGCAGTGTGAACCGCCTCACAAGTTCGTGCACAGTTATTCCATTCTTTGTATAGAATTTAGCAGCGTGAAGCGCGAAATTCTCATAAGGCTTTCCGAGCATTTCACGTGTAACTCCTCCGTAATGAGCAACTACACTTGACCGAACCGCCTTTGTCTTGTAACCCGCTACACCTATCCTGTAAATGAAGTCGTCATCCTCGCAATTCTGGGGGCTAAACTGTGCATCATAATAGCCGACTGCTGCTACCACCTTATTATTCAGTAGCCACGGGTGGACCTGTCGCACATTCTCCACAATACCATCCGTGGCAAACCGCTTCACGAGCGTCTCTAGTTCTGCCACTTGTAGAATCTTCGTGTTGTTATTGAGAATAAAAGGCATAGTGATTCCTGTGTGATCATCCATGGCTGCAATTAGGGGTGCGAGCCAGACCTGTGGAAATAGCATGTCGGCGTGTATTTCGAGGGTGTAGTCGTAGCCCTCGTGCAGAATCTGCTCCATAATCTCAATGCGCGGCATGACAATTCCCTCATTTTTTGCATTTTGCTTAAGCCACAGGGGTGCCCCGAGGAACTGCAGGAATTCGCACACATTATCACGGGATGCATTGTCGACACAGAAGATCTTGTAGTCGTGGTCCTTGAGGTCCGACGCCAGCAGACTCGTGAGGCAGGGATAGAGTAGGCGCATATCATTACATGCCAATAGACTGATTGCAACACGGGAGCGCATTGATTCTATTAGGGATTCTTCCATAACTCTTTAAAACGGGCTGCAACAGCCGGCCCTACTCGGCGCGTCCCTACGCGGACTTCAGCCAGGTCGGCCGCCGACGCATCGAGGACGGCCCGCAGATTGCCGCCATGCGCAGCCAGCCAGGCTTCCGCTGTCCGCGCCGAGACCCCTGGGCATTGACACAGCACATTTAGGGAGTGTGTGCGAGGGTCGGCGTTGTTTTCCTTCTTCACCACGTGAATTCCGTAGGTGGCCGCCTGGACACGGCCAGCTGCCCCCTCGGCGGTGAAGTCGCCAGCGCGCCACATCTCTAATAGCAGTTCCACGAGGATGGCGGTCTCCTGTGTGTTTTTCACGCGGAATACTGGGATCCCGTAGATGAATTCATTGCGGGCGATGAGTTTCTGGAGTGCGCGGGCACCGATGGTGGAGCGAGAGAGGTCGCCTTCGACGACATAGGCGACTTTGGCTTGGCGCTCCTGGGCGTAGGCGAGAAGGCGCTGCTTTTGCTCACGGTAGCGGGAGTCTTTTAGGGATGCGTCGAAGTCGGCGACGGTCTTGCGTTCCAGGAGAATGCCGGCGGGGGCGATGTGTTCACCACTGCAGCCTATCCAAACATCTGCTACGGGGAGTGCGGCGGTTGTGAAGGGGGCTACGATGGAGGCCTGGAGGATATGTTCGCGCATATCGAGGCGGAGATCGATGGGGCCCGTGGGTGCGGCTGGGGTGTCTTTAGGGGATTCTTTGACGGGTTGTGTGCCAGCTGTGCCAGCTGTGCCAGCAACTTCGGCTGCCATTCGTTCTGCCCATGTATCCATGCTTTAGCATATATGTATGGGAAGACTTTAGAAGGATTCTTTAGGGGCTCTTTAAGGGGTAGCGGCAACCTTAAAGAAAGTTTCGGCGACCGGTCGGCTGGTTTCAAATAAAGTGTCTTTAGCAAAGGGTCCTGGGTGGTATTCTTTGACCGCCGGCCGAAGTTGTTTCCAAAGTGTGACAAAGTATCGATGCACTCCTGAAGGAGGAGTAGGAGGGTGATATATGGCTCTTGCAGGCAAAGAAAGGACGCCAGCAGCCGGTGAAAGATTTGCGACCATCATATGTAAATATCCTGGGGCGGCCGCATCAGCATCCCATATAGTAATTGTATATAAGCCGTCGCGCACACCTGTTGCCCGTATTGCAGGTGGCGCTAAAGTATTTGCCTGTGATAAAGTATCACCAGTAATTGGGTGACCAGCAAAAGACACTTCGAGTGTTGGGGGACGGTTTGCATAAGAAAGATTGCGCTTTAAAGTATTACGCATCATTGGCATATAGGACATCGTATTATACATCATTTCCCGCATTTGTTTATCTAGATGATCGAATTCTTCATGCGCCTCCATATATTCTTGTGAGCCAGGGATCATATTCCGCAAACTATCTTTAAGAGCGCGGTATCGTTTCCCTAAATTACGGTATGCTTGTTGTTTTGCCGCTAATTTTTCATTGTAATGCTCAATAAAGTTTTGATTTGCGCGCACTGCTTTGGGGTCTACATTAATTGAATATGCTTCTGTATTGTAGTTGTTATTCCCGTTGCCACCGCGTTGTTTGCGGCGGCCGCGCCTGCTCTGCCGCATCCGCCGCCCACCACGACGGCCCTGCGATGCCTGATATTCATTATAGAGCGCGCTTATTTCGGGGTCATTATACTCCATGTGGCCTACCAAAAATGCGTCAACATTCGCATTAGGCACATTCGCAACTCCATAATGACGCATAATTGCAGCCCGCATACGATTTCTTATGTTGGCTTGTGGTGCGGGCACAGAAGGTAGAGGGGGCGGCATCAAGACATTAACGGACGCGGGCCGACGTCCAGGAATTGGTGGAAGCCTGCGCCGTGTGAGGCGCTGCTCATCCCGTGGCGGCATCACCGCCGAAGCACCCTTAACTGCAGTTAGGTAGTTGGCGGCGGCGTTCATGACGTTGTTCAGCGCCCGCCCCTTCGCCTCGGGGTCGGAGTTAGGCACACCATTTGCCCGTGTGCGAGCATTATTGTAGCGCCTGCGGGCGTTGAATAATGCGCGTTTTGTTGCGTTGTTCATCGCCGCTTTACTATGTGGCGAGATATTATTGGAGGCTTCTTGCTTTCATTTTGTTAATTTTGCCAGGAGTCCAACCATATATATTTGGACGGGGCGGTTGCACAGTGTGTTTATAATTATCTATCATAGCACGTGCAGAATCGTCCATATCTATCATCATATTTCTTATACTTTCTGGCGTAAATATGCCCCTTATTTTTTCATACGGCGACTTAAGTGCAATCATATAGGGAGTTTCGCCTGTTTCTGAACGCATTGTATGCAAGGCCGGATTCGTCGTTATTACAAATTTAATCATTTTAACCATTAAATCAACTATTTCATCGGGCCACGCTGGATCTGCACGTGCCGATCCGTAACGCTGGGAGCGCTCGCCACCATATGGATTGTATTTCAACATTTGTATTAGTAACGACTCGGGATCATCACTGTCTAACGTATGTGCACCGTGCGTCAACAACAATAATGGAATATTATAATGTGGATGAGTATACATATACATGCGATCCAGTGCATATTTCAGCGGTGTATAATTAACTCCATTAATTGTGGCAATAGTGTTTGGATCCGCGCCATAGTCAAGTAATTTCTGTAGTATGACATCTGTAGTAGAAGATGCCGCTTCAAATATAAGTGGCGCGGCGCCAGGGCCCGTCGTAGACATTGTTTCATTTACGTATGCGCTCATGCGCTCAGGGTCATTAATGGTGCGTTCAATATGATCGATTAAAATCATGAAGATATCTGGGCATTCAAACGCATGATGTATTGGAAGTTCCCCTTTGCCATTTCGTATATTGTAGTCAGCGTTTTTATCAAGCAGTGCCGCCAATACCCTGGCGCGAACTGGATTGAGACATATGCGATGAATGGGATTTTGTATTGCAATTTCCTCTATCAGAGCGTTTAACATTGTTCTGCCCTTTCCATCAACCGCGTTCAGTTCTTCGGGCGTGGCTTGTGCTATAAATGCCACAACTTTATCTGTGAGAACCTTTAGTGCACCGCGCGTGCCATGTTGTCTAATACTATTTATAATGATTTTGGATATATCTAGAAATACATTGCCATCATATGGGGCGCCACCGCGCTGCGCTCGCCGCGTCCGCGTGCGCCCTTTGCGCCAGCCCCTGTGTGCCGTTTTACGTGGAAGACGCATGGGAAATATTCTAATAATTTAACCAGATTATTTGCGTTGCCGCTGTATACGTGTGCCGGATTTGCGGCCATACTTCTTAACTGCAGTTAGGAGGATGCCGCGCTTCCAGCGCTTTGTGGTGCGCTTGGCGCCGGCGCGCTGTTGCCGCGGCGGCACCGTGCAAACTGCATCGGTGGCCTGCTGGAATACGTCCTCTACCTCCGCCCCACCTGCATGGCCCGCCGCTGCTGCTGCCGCCGCGCCAACATACGGGAGCGGATTTGCCGTAAAATATGCATTAAAACGCTCTGTATAACCCTGAAGTGCAGCGCGATCAGCCTCCGTGATAGTCTCACCAATTCCAGGATTTTCAAACGCGCGCCGAATCTCCTCGGGCCACAGCAATCCCTCACAACCTTCATCAATTGAACAATCGAAACCAGTATGAGGCCCCTTCTGGCCCATGACAACAACCACAGAATCCTTGTTAATAGGACTATGTGTGATCATTTCTCCAGTGCGCATCTTATGCCTAAATGTAATAACCCGCTGTGTATCATCTGAACTAATTGCGTTTTCACCAGGCTCCGCACTCACAACAGGTGCCTCAAATGTGCCAGGCGGAGCCTCGACGGGTGCAGCAGGCGCCGCCTCCTGGGTCGCCGGCGGTGCAACATTCGGCGGGAACTCCAGGTCATTAAAACGGCGTTCTCTCAACGCCTTTTCAGTATTCCGTGGACTAATGCCAGGAAGCCACATTTCCTGCACCAATATATCCATTGCATCATTATGCGTTATTTGATCTACCTCATCCAACAACTCATGCGCAACTCGGCGCATTGTGCGGAAACGCATAATTTTCTCGCGCGGTCCACCACCGCCCCCGCCGCCACGCCTACTGCAATCATTTGTATAAATATCTCCGCCTGGTGCAAGTTCAGGTTTGGGACCATCATGTGGCCCTAACTGATAATGTCTATGACCATGACATATTCGCCCGCATACGGTGCACCATGTTATTTGACCAAAATCATTTTTATATGTAGCATACAAGTCCTTATGGTAATATTTATGCTCTGAACAATTATGAGCCATGTAATTACACGCATCTCGCCGCTCAACATATAACAAGCAAACTGGGCATACTGATATATTTACCATTGCCATGGCATCAGACGCATCAAATATTGTGTTAAACTTATCCATATCACTGTGCGTAAATCCTTTCCACATTTTCGGCGGCAGCAAATATTCTTTTATAGATGGATGGGCAATCTCCAATATATGCGGTGTAATAGTTGCGCCCGCTTTTACGAGCAATTCAACGATTCGCCCTTTATGCGGTGATTCTACTGCAAGTTCTAATGGCGTATTGCCAGCGCTACCTGCATTTACATCTGCCCCCTTATTTATAAGTAATCTGGCCACATTTCCATAATTCATAAATACAGCCTCGCCTAATGGTGTGCGGCCAGCCGCATTTATTACGTTCAAATCTAGACCATTGTCTATAAATCTGCGCATCATAGTAAGATTTCCATTATTTGCCAACAGATGGGCCACCGTATCACCTTCGCCATTTACTGCATTAATATCTGCACCCTCTGCTACAAAATATCCCATAATTTCGCCAAAATCGTAAAGGGCTGCAACATGTAATGGAGTATTTTCCAACTTACCACGTTCATGTATATTTCCGCCATTTTCCATGATTTTTTCTGCACATGCGCGCACAATATCTACATCGCCAATATATGTTGCTAAATGTAATATAGTATCACCATCGGCATCCCTTAATGATAAATCTGAACCGCCATTTATGAGATTTAATACAAATTCTGTATAGCGAGGACATTCGTCAGAGTGTATCATATCCTCGCCGTATAAAAATGCGAGCATTAAGGGTGTATATCCATCATTGTTTTGTATATTTAGATTTGCACCAGATTCTATTAACATATTTATTATATCTGCATTACAATCATTTACAGCTAAATGTAAAGCCGTGTTTTTATCTTCAGATGATTGTATATCTAGATTTGCGCGATTATTTATAATAGCTTCAATTATAGATTGGAAATTTGGACATGCTGGATAGTCTTTAAAGTCTGATGCAATTTCAATTGCCACCATTAATGGGGTATACCCATCACCAGCTTGTTGCACATTTAAATTTGCACCATTTATTACCAAATAATTGAATATTGTAACATTACATGCAGCAATAGCCGAAAATATTGGTTCGGTAAGTTCAATCATGCTACTCGCTGATGGACGTATATTTATATCTGCCCCGCGTGCTACTAACATCTCCGCGGCCTCCCGTAACTCGTCAGATGTCATTTTCATATTATTAGATGCAAGTATATGAAGCGGCGACTCATTATTACTATTTAATATATTTGGATTAGCACCACTATCAAGTAGCAATTTGAGCGCTTCTAATGTTTTATTTTGTAAAGCGGTTTCAATAGGGCTAACATTAGCTATATCCCTTGGCTTATATTTCACTAATGTATTTACAATGTCTGGCTGTGCTGCTATGGCTTCGCGCATGGCTGCCAAATTATTAGTGCGGATTGCATATATAAAATCCGTTTCACCAGTTATGCGCCGCACCCCAGTGCGTATAGGAGGGTCGTCGCCTCCATGTTGGACCCCTAAATGACCCCGTCGCCGGTGTGTGCGATTGCGGTGAGGAATCATGTGCTAATTATACAAACTATTAAAAATAGATTGTATAAAATTCTTACGAGCCATATGCGCTTAATACCACTGTGCCTTCGGCTCGGTTGGCGCAAACATGCGCTCGAGACCAGGAGTCCATGCAGTGTAGTCCGCACGATTTGGTCGGGTCGTCTGTCGCGGCTCGAAGAACGGATCGAGTGCCGCCGCATACTTGGCGACCCCCTGAGGGACCGCGATAGCATCCGTGCCGTCGCCAGAGTCGCGCTTCGGCTGCTCTTCTTCATCTTCATATGTAATCTTGGGATCGAGGTCCTCCGTTTCAAACACCTCATACACACCATCGTCGCGCTTCACATAGGATGCACGCTTACCCTTCGCCGTGTAGACCTTATCAAGGAGCAACTGCACATCATCAGGGTCATATGTGCCGAGGCCCGTCGACTTGACCGGCTCAAAGGTCTGCAGAATCTTCCGCTCCTCCGCCTCAACACTGTCGAGGTCTGGCGGGGCCATCGCCGCACCGCTTACACTCGCATACTCGGAGTCTGCGAATCCCTCCGCCTGCACAGCAGGCGTGGGATTAAGGTGCTGCCGCACCGAGAATCCCTCCGTGACCTTCGTTGAAGCACTTCCCCCAGCCCCCTGCAGAGCCTTCCATTTAGACTGCTGCGTTTGCTGGACGACCGAATTGGGCGGCAGATTATTCGACCACTCAAACTGCTTGTCAAACACCCGCTGATTCTTAATTGCACGTGAAGCGGCATCACTGCTGCGTTCCCCAGTGTTCGCAGCAACCGTATCGAGTTCCGTTTCATCCGGATTGAGATCCGACAGAAGCATATGGGAACTGCTCGGGTCATCGTAATCATAGAGGCTCATGATGCCTGTTGTCGCATAAGGCAACTGGTTCATCTTCATAGGCACCTCGACCTCCCGTGGCTTATCAATTAGGGAACCTGATAACGAATCGCGGTATGTCGTGATTGTTTCGCTGCCGCTGCTGTCGCCGCCAATTTCTATGACACGCTCCTGTGTGCGGGGCACTGTGATAGCATCCGATTGCGCGACCAGATTCGTCGAGCGGGCCGCTTCGGGCGCCCCAGCGCCGTCCTCGAATGACTCCCGCATATACTGCTTGCCGCCCAAATAGAGCGCCAGCATTCCAACTATGACCAGCACAAGAACTATCGGTCCTGCACTCATTCCTGCGAACCATGTATAAGCCGCAATACCTATTGCGACCACTAAAAACAGATTAAGTCCGTCCATGCCTATGCTACTGTTATTCGAGAAAACCGCCAGTGCGGTAAAAAACCGCTACCCCTAATAGTATTATGCCACGTGCCGCTCGCCGTGTGAACCGAAAGACGCAGAAGAAGAAGAAGTCACACGCCCCATCCATAAACGTCCGGAATGAGGCCGATGTGAAGAAGGCACTCGACATCCTCAAATCACACCCCCTTACAGTTGTCCTTGTCTTTGCCAACTGGTGCCCTCATTGCCACTCGTATATGCCGACCTGGAACAAACTCGCGAAGACCCCTAATCGGTCAGTCCCGATGATCGCGGTTGAACAGCAGAATGCCGAGCCTATCCTCAACTCCATGGGAACCACGGTGGAAGGCTACCCGACCGTCTTCGCCGCCACGCGCACACAGAATGCCAGCCAGCCGAATGTCGGAGAGCCCATTGCTGACCCCCGTGAAGAGTCCACGATGAAGAATCTCCTGGTCAACGGCAACTCGGCACTCGGCAATCAGCCCATCCCTAACGGAAATGTGGAGTCTGTGCCCGAACCGGTGACGGCTGATGCCACTGCGGCGACGGCCACCCCGGTTCCGTCGGCAACTCCTGTGGCAATGTCAAACGAACCGGTGACTCTGCCCACTGTGGCAAACTCCATTAAGGCATCAAATAAGGCATCCGCAAACAGCCGCCGCATGGCCGACCAGATGCTAAATAGCGGCTTCACTGCCCCACCTGATGTGGACCTCGCCACACCACCCTCCAAGGAATCGCTGAATATGCCGGCGAAGCCCAAGCAGGCGGGCGGAAATCCCGCAGCTGCCACCGGCACACTCTTCGACGCCCTCAGTTCATATTCTACTGGCTCGGCCGTGTCTAAACTCGCCTCCATTGCGGGTCTTTTAGGGACATACCACATGGTTGCACCTACGCGCCGTGCTCGCAGCCGCCGCCGTGGCACTAAGCGAAAGTAATAGCACATATTATTACAAATATTTCATATCATAAAGTATATGTCATCAATCGCCAGAACATTTGCCCAAAAGAAGCAGGCGCTCACGCGTTTTGTAAAACCACTCAGCCCGGCTTATGATGATAATGATGGGACAACTCGTATATTCCCATTTTCTTATTCCAATGGTGTGCTGGACATAAATTATTCAGGAAATTCATTTGAGACTATTATGGTCGACACAACAAACCAGGACCCCCTAGGCGAAGCCGATACTACAATAAACGTGCTAAGTGGCCCTTATTTAGTCAATTCACTTGGTGATAATTTCAAGGCCTATATTCGCGCATGGCGCGATGGGACAATTGATGCGGGTTCTCCTATCAATATTTACATTGCTCCTCAGGTCATGCGTGTGCAGGAAGTAGACACAAATCATCTTCCAAATTCAAGTGGAACTTCTTACAGAATAAGCACAGAACCGCCTACTGGTGATGGGTATGTTGTGGGGAATTCTACAAATGATTTTTTCGCAACCTATATTTTCAAGACACCCCTTACCTTCACAATCGTTGAAGGTGGTGTCACTCAATATATAACATTCGTTTCATACACTGAACAGGAGTAAATACATAGCATGCACAACCGGTCCAGTCCCGTCCAATATCATACACACTTCTTAATGAACTCTGTATGATATTTCCCCTAACCCGCCCACAAAATTGACCTGCCCGCCTTAGGCCCATCCAAGATACACCCTAAGTGTCAGACCCCAAATGGACCCTTCAAGCCAAGACCTAACTTTCCATATCCTCGATATTCTGACCCGCGACGAGGCCATTGTGGCCGAAACCGACGAAGTCCGAGAAGTCGCCTACGAATCCGGTGCCGATTCCGATGATTCCCAGGCACCTCGCCGCGGCCGCCCTGCTGCCTCTGCGGCGGGCACCAAGGAGATGGTCATCCATCTATTCGGTAAGACCTCCGCCGGCCAAACCGTCCGCGCCGACATCAAAGGGTTCCGTCCATTCTTCTACATTCGCATCCCAGCCAAGGCGACTCGCGGCCAGGCATTCCAGGCCATCCGCACATATTTGACCTCATGTCGCATTGACGCGGCCCTATACGACCTCGACTACGAGGAAAAGCAACTCTTCTTCGGATATCACCGCGGCACCAAATTCCCCTTCGCCCGCATCGGCGTCGGCAGCATCAGCACTTTCCGTGCCATCAAGAACTGTTTCCTAAATGGCGAAACCTCGCGCCCCGCCCTCCGTGCCGGCAAGCGCCTCGCTGCCCCTTTCACAGCCGCCCCCGAAGTCTTCGAGGCCAACCTCGACCCCATGCTCCGCTTCTTCCATCTCCGCAACATTGATCCGTGTGGGTGGATGACAATTAGGGATGTGGCGGTGTCCCGCACCGACAGCGAAGTCCACGTGGAATGCGACTGGGCCGACTGTGAGCCTGCCACTGGTGCCGTCGCCCCCTTCCTCATCGCCAGTTGGGATATTGAGTGTTATTCCGCGACCGGCGATTTCCCCCTCGCCAACAAGGGCTACGCCTCCGTGGCCAAGGAACTCTACACACGAGCCAGCGACCCCGAACACGCCACCGCACTACTCCTAAATGCATTCTATCCGGGTTCCGTGGAGTGTGTTGGGGCAATTCGGGAAATCCAGACGCGTGGCCGGCGCCCTCCCAAGGAGCAATTAGAGAAGTGGCTGGGGACCGCCGCGCTCCGCGATGGGTTGGCTCGGCTGCGCAGTGGTGGCGAGAAGGAGGAGGTGATTCGTGCGGCGGCGTCTGCACTCGATTCCGTCCTTGGGCGCGTCGGTCGCGCTCCTGTGGCCGGCGACCCGATGATCCAGATCGGCACCGTGCTGGCGGTGGCCGGTCAGCCGGCTCGCACGGAGCGCCACATCTTCGTGTGGCCTTCATGTGACCCGGTGGAGGGCGCGGTGGTGCATGTGTGCCCGACGGAGGCTGACATGATCCGTGCATGGGCTGCATGGATGGCGGAGCGTGACCCTGACATTCTCATCGGCTACAACGTCTTTGGTTTTGACGAAAAATACTTCTGGGACCGCGCCGTCGAACTGGCCATCGATGACTGTGAGGAGATTCAGCGGCTTGGTCGACTCTGTGAGGACGGTGGTCAGGTGAAACTGGAGGAGAAGTTTCTGTCGTCGTCGGCGCTCGGCGACAACATCATGCATATGTGGTCCGTCCAGGGGCGTCTCCAGGTGGATATGTTCCATTATGTGAAACGGACGGTGCCGACGTTGCCGTCCTATAAGTTGGACGAAGTGACCAAGACGTTCATGTCAGGGGCTCTTGTGCGAGCTGCGCGTGATGGCGATGCACTGCAATTAGAAGTGAAGGGTGCGTGGGCGGATGCGCGGCCCGGTCGTTATGTGTGCCTGCTGGATGAAACTGGCGAGTCGTTGACGGACAAGTTACCCGTGCTAGCGAACGCGAAGGGGTCTGTGCGGGTGGCCTGGGAGGACCGCGGGGATGAGGCGGAGCCTTGGCTGGAGGCGACCCAGTGGGTTATTGTGAAGGACGATGTGTCGCCGGCGGAGTTGTTCAGATTGCATGGGGGGTCGGCGGCTGACCGTGCGCGGATTGCGGCATACTGCGTGCAGGACTGCGACTTGGTGCTGGACCTCTATTACAAACTGGAAGTGTTCAACACGGCGATGTCCATGGCGAATGTCTGCACGGTTCCTGTGGGCTACATTATGACGCGCGGGCAGGGCATTAAGATCGAGTCGCTGATGTTCAAGGAGGCGTATAAGCGCGGCAAGGCGGTGCTCGTGTTGCCTGCGCCGGCGGGTCAGGGCGGGGGTGCCAGTGAGCAGCAGGACAGTTATGAGGGGGCGATTGTGCTAAAGCCGACGATTGGTCTGCTCGATTCACCGGTGGGTGTTGCGGATTTCGCGTCCCTATATCCGTCGACCATTGTGAGTGAAAATATCAGCCACGACACGCTTCTGTGGGTGAAGGACTTCGACCACGACGGGCGCCTCATGAAGGTGGCGTGGCAGTCGGACTTGGCGCTCGACTTGCCGGCCGAGATTCCCTTCACGGACATCGAGTTCGACTTGCTGAAGCCTGACCCCGAGGATAAGCGGAAGGACCCGCGGAAAATCGCGGTGGGGAAGCGCATTTGTCGCTACGCACAGGACGACAAGGGGCTGCTGCCGATTATTATCGAGGGCCTGCTTGCTGCCCGTAAGGCTACTCGTGCGCTCATTCCGAAGGAGACGGACCCGCTGAAGATTGCCCTGCTGGATGCGCAACAGAATGCCTACAAGATCACTGCGAACTCGCTGTATGGTCAATTAGGATCGGCGACGTTCAAACTGCGGCTCCAGCATTTGGCCGCGTCCGTCACGGGCTATGGGCGGAAACAGATCATGTTCGCCAAGGCGGTCATCGACCGGTTTTATGGCGGAGGCGCGAGCAAGTTCTGTAGAAGTTCTGTAGTGTATGGAGACACGGACTCACTGTTTGTGCAGTTTAATCCACAGAATCCCGAAACGGGCGAGCGGCTGACGGGGCGGGAGGCGCGTGTGGCCGCCATTGAGTTGACGGGCGAGGCGGGGCACCTGGTCACGCAGGCGTTGAAGGCCCCGCACGATTTCGAGTTCGACAAGGTCTACGACCCGCTCCTCATGTTCAATAAGAAACTCTATGCCGGCAAAATGTATGAGAACGACAAGAAGCCCGACGACTATGTGTATAAATATATGGGGATTTCAATTAAGCGGCGTGGAAATGCGCCACTGGTCAAGACGATTTACGGGGCGGCCTTGAACAAGGTGCTGGAGGAGAAGGATGTTGCAGCGGCGGCCGAGATTGTGCGGCGCGGATGTGCGGACCTGGTGGAGGGGCGGACGAAACTCGGTCAGCTCATCATCACGAAGTCCCTAAAAGCAGAGTATGCGCATACACCGCCGGCACACAAAGTCCTGGCGGATCGCATTAAGGTGCGAGACCCAGGCAATGCGCCGGCAGCGGGTGATCGCCTGGCATATGTGTATATTCGGCCGCCAATTGGACAGACTGTGCCGAAGTTGCAGGGTGAGCGCATTGAGACTCCGCAGTTTGTGCGCTCTAAAGGTCTGACCGTCGACTACGAGTTCTACATTGAGCACCAGTTGATGAATCCAATTAGTGAGATGTTCGGGCTTCTGCTGGAGCAGGTGCCAGGTTTCAGGGCGGAGATGTTGCCTGAGGGATGGCGGGACTTGGAGCAGGAGAAGCAGTTTGCAGTGCGGGAAAAGGTGGCCGCGCAACTGTTGTTCGGTGAGGCGCTGGCGCGGCTGAGGGAGCAGGGGAAGCGCGCGTTTATTGCGGCAATGGGAGGTGGCAAGGTGGTGAGGCCAGTTGTGGCGGCTACGAGTGGGATTGCTCCGAGGGCAGTTAGGAAGAGTGGAGGAGGAGCGGGAGGGGCCGCTGCGGCTACTGCGCCGGCGCCGGCACCTGCAAAGAAACAGTCTGTGCTCGACAGTTGGTTGCGAGATACTACACTAACAGATGATGTGTTGCTGAAATTGACTCGCAAGAAGGCCAATGCGCGGGATAAACTGCGGGCCGAATTGGAGGCTGAGACAACGGCGATTGTAGATGCGTAAGTGGGGCGGATTTGCAAATAAAATATGCACTTAAAATATAATATGTCCATTATTTTTCTCATGATTCTTTTCGTGGCTCTTTCGCCAGGTATGTTTCTTTCCATCCCGCCTGTCGGCGGTCGTTGGTGGATGACTGGGAAGATGTCTTTGCGCGCGGTCTTTGTGCATGCGGCCGTCTTTGCTGTCATACTTTGGCTGGCTGGTCGGTCAGGGGCCGAGGGGTTTGCACCGGCTGTTACGGAGGGTTCAATTAACTGGATGCTCCCGCGCATAAGAGATGCTAAGTCCATAAATGACCCAAATATACAAGCAATAATACGGCGTATTGCAACTGAAGAAGCTATACTCACATATGACAAAGTTCGCAAATCGGTATTACCCGGTCTTAATACACGTGAAGATATAGAAAAACTGGAAAATGCAATAAAGGTCGTGAAATCTGTCCCGTCCAGTAAAGTAGAAGATTCTGCAATATCATACGATTTATTAAGGCAAAAAGTCATGCCTGAACTTTATAAGAAGTTTGACCCAACTGCCTTATCTACAGAAATTCTTAAAATAACAGATTTAACGCCTGAGGGAAAAAATATCGATATTGTTTCACGCGTCGCTACTCTAACTGGAGCGGGACCTCAACCTGTCGCAAATATGCCTCCCTCCCCACCTCTTTACGGAGGGGCAGTGAACGCGACCCCTATAATGTCAGCACAGATGCGCACAGGGTCTGTAGCGGGACCCTCTAAGCCTGTCCAGGTGATGCGCTCTGCGTCTGTAGCGGGACCCTCTATGCCTGTCCAGGTGATGCGCTCTGCGTCTGTAGCGGGACCCTCTATGCCTGTCCAGGTGATGCGCTCTGCGTCTGTAGCGGGACCCTCTAAGCCTGTCCAGGTGATGCGCTCTGCGTCTGTAGCGGGTCTCCCTATGCCTGCGCAGATCAGCACGGGGTCTATGTCAGGTGCGCCATCTATGGTGGATGCGCAATTTGCCGCACCAACTGGCTTCTATATGCCACAATATCAGCCTCCTCCAGTGGCACCCTCAGGCACAGGCTCATCTTCATTTTTCACACAATATTTCGTTTATCCTTTCAAAATAGCAGGAAGCGCCCTGGGATTCTAAACACCAGCCACACATATACTAATAGCAGTTGAGGACTCATGGGACTTTCTTATTCGACGCCTGATACGGAACCTTTCCAGCCATCCGCGCAAATTCCGCGGGAAATTAGCGCACTTCCAATAGCCGATGCGCGTGAAGCCCTGGTAGCCGCCGAGGAGGTCGACGAGTATCGCGCGGCGTGTGAACGGTGTGCACAAAACAAGGCTGCGCGGCGACTCATGGATTATTCGGCCCGCGCGCCCCCAGCCGACCTCCAGTATAATCTTCTGCGGCTCGCGGAAGGTATGCCAGCGTGGCTGAAGCGGACTTTGCCACATCGCATCGGCGTTGCATGTCTCGCCTCATCGGCTGATGGTGGTATGCCACATACGCGACCCGGTCCCGTTGTATGTTTCCCGCAATATTTCCCATTCGACGGTGCGGCGGCCCAGACCACATTCAATCATGAAATGGTGCATATTCATCAGCGCGCACATGCGGCTGTCTGGGATTCCCTCTATTACCGTCTCTGGCAGTTCAAGCGGTATGATGGGGATGTGCCGGCAGAGTTGCTGCCGCGCGTCAGGCTCAATCCTGATACAATTATGCAGCCTCTCTATATTTGGCGTAACACCTGGGTGCCACTTCCCGTTTTTTCGCGGCCCGATAATCCCGTTATTGGTGCCGCGAAGGTTGTCTGGTATAATGTGCGGACGGGCGAATGGCAGCAAGCAACCCCACCAGAATTTGTGGATGAGTTTGGGCAGATCAGCGATGCGGAGGCCGAACACCCGCACGAACTCGCTGCATATTGGCTCTCAGAGCCGATTGGCTTATCTCCCATATCAAATGCACGGCGTCTGCTTGAAGAAGCCGTTGAAAATCTAGGAAAATAATGACTTAGTATCCGGGCTTACAATTAGATGAGTAGCCAATCTAGTTGCAAGCCCGCATCGTGCCCTGGCTGTTTTGATTGCTGGGGCATATCCGCCGCATCGGGCTCGGCGATTTTTCAGACTGATTTGCGCCCATTCGGAATCCCTTACTGCGGTCCATTTTTAGGCGTAAAATATGTCGCCGACAGTTTTTTGCCATATGCGGAGCGGCTCCATGGTGTGCTGGGGTGCCACGGAAATGCGGAGGAAGTGCGGTATAATGTCGGCAATCAGATGGTGAGTCGGCGCATTACACCCGAAGCGATTGAATTTACGGGCCGCTATGGGGTGGTAGAGAAAGTCCGTGTAGAAGAGTATGTGGACGGTCCACTAGACGCACCAGCGCCGGCGGAGCCTGTTGTGCATACGATGTATAGGAAGATTCCGACTGAAACGGCGAGTCTGTCATGTGAGGCATTCTTCCAGCATGCTGCTCGTGAAGTGCTGAAGGAGTATGGCCTGGAAGGCGCGGTGGCTGCAATTAGAGGGGTGTATAGGGAATCAGGGGAGGGACGCGGTGTTTTTTTGATGGAGCCGTTCACCAACATAACACTCCTAAATGATGCCCTGGATGCAGGTATGTGTAATGAGGACGACGTGGTCAGTATTATTTCACAGATTGCCTTGTTGCTCTATATACTTGGGGTGCGCCTGGACATGAACCATCGTGATTTGAAGACGAACAATGTGCTGCTGGTGCCGGCGGTGGCGCCTGAGATGAGTGTGACGCTATTTGGACGGACCATTACAATTCGGAAACGGTGGGATGTGAAATTGGTAGACTTCGGTTTCGCCTGCGCGGGATCGGGTCGGCGGACAATAGTGGGGGCAACGGAGTTTTTTCCGCTGGCGGACCCGTGTCCAAAAATGGGGCGCGATTTGTTCCAGTTTTTGACGGTTCTCTATTGCACACCACGGTGTAAGGAGGCAATGACGGAACCGTTAGCCGGCATGTTTCGACGCTGGCTGGTGATTCCTGGGAAGGATTATATTAAGTTCCTGGATGAAGTCGGTAAGGGCGATTCACTGGATCTTGTATACCTTCTTTTAGGGGATGCGAACTTTGTCGCTCCACAATGTGAACCTGTTGTGCTGCTCGGAGACTGCATGAAGAATTTTGGGCATATAATTAAGAGTGTATAATGCGACCCGGTTGGAAATTTACCGGTTTGGCGACGGCGATTAGCGCTGTCATAGTGTTAGTGGTAATTTTAATGAGGATACGGGCCGGGTTTAATGAGACATTTGTGGGCACCGATGCGCCCGACTGGGATGTGCTGTGTATGAGGCTTAATGAGGCTGGTGGCCCAGAGGCCTTTGCGCAGGCATTTAGGGAGACTGGGAATCCGACGTGTGTGCGGCCGAATAGTGTCCAGGCCGGCTACGACTATAATAATTGTAGACTGACATCCATGATGATGTCGTCAGTAATTGGGGAGGTGCCTTACTTGGAGCAGGCGAAGGCGTATTGTGGGGCACGGGGGGATAAGTCCCGTGATTTATATGTGGATTTGCTGAAAAAGGCCATTAATTATGAAACAGTGTCATACGGTGTATATAATAAGGTAAATACGACAGCACCGGCTAATTATACGTTTGTTATGCCTGAGCCGCTCGACGATGCCGATTATGGACCGGCTGTGGTGAAGCAATGGACGCAGGCGGCGGAGGGTGCAGCGGTGCGGAGTTATAAGTGTGTGCCTTTTACGGCGGACGAGCGGGCTGCGCTCGACTATTTCAAGGGGAGGCCGTTAGGGGCTGATGCGGTGAATAGGGAATTGCGGGATGCGGCTGCGCGTGGTATATGTGCATCGAAGGGGTATACTCAGGCGGTGAAGGGGGTGACTCTAGGCTGCGAGTTGTGTGACGGCTGCTGTATGGCATCTAGCGAGCCACTGGCAGATGCTGGAGGGGGTGGCGGGGCAGGCGCAGCAGCAGGGGCAGGGGCAGCAAAGTGTCCCCCGCCGGCCGTTCGTCCATTTGTGATAAAGAAAGGGGCAGGTAAAGTTGTCAGGGCGCCTCCGACGGTCGACGAGTGTTTTGTCGGCGGAGCAGGTGACATAAAGATTGTAAAGCAGGTAGCCGACATGCGCAAACTGGAGTCATTGAGAAATATAAGGTAATAGTAAGTATGTTTGCAGGCGACAGCGGCGGACACATAGGAATTCTAATAGTGGCTCTGATGCTTCTATTAATATTACACTGGGTGTGGAGGCATCGGCGGCGGTTTATTGACGGATTCGTGGGTGGTGCACCGAGCCTGTATGTGGCGGCATATTTGGCTGCGCTCGACGAGTATAACGGGTTCTTTAAGGGAGGCGGCTTTCGCACATGTAAAGTTCCTGCAACGGCGGACCGATTCTGTGGAGCCTACGGAGGACAGGTGGGGGAAGGCTACACATATGCGCCTCCACGATTCCAGGGGGCCGCGGTATTCGGTCAACGGATAGATCAGTTTAATCAAGTCTATGGGGGCACAGCGAATCCCGCGTCTATTGGGGAGATTCCTGGGCTGGCTGTGGAAGACTGGGCACCGCTGGCTGTGGAGCGTGATGCGAAATATGCTGCCGGCATTCTTTTCACCTTTTATTGTGCACGGCCAGCCGGTGGAAACTTTATGACGGCGCCGGCGACTGGCCTGGAAGCACTTTTACGGGGCTTGACAACTTTATCGGTGCGCGGTGCGGATACTTTATCGCCTGCTTATGTTACTCTTTTACGGGTTGGTGGCGAATTCTATAGATTCCGCGTGGTGTTTGCGGATATGCGTGAGGATAATCAGGCGGGCTTCGTAAATGTGCTGGGGATTCGACGGGAATTCGAACAAGGGCCTGAGTTGTATGTGGCGGGGGCTGCTGGACCGACTGCAATTAGGAGTGTGGCGGGGTCGGCGTGGGAGTCGAGTGAGGAGTTGCTGCGCGTGATGATTGCGGCGCGGTCACAGGAGGACTTGAATACGCGGCTGACGGCGGTGCCAGGCGGGGCTGGAGGAGAGGCAGGGGCGGCTGCGGGTGCTGGCGCTGGCGCTGGCACTGGTGCAACCCGACAAGTCGCGGGGCAAATTGCGATTCCTGCGGTGACCTATTTTGAGGACGCATGGATGCGCAATCGGGCGCTCTTCGAGCGGATGTATAAGGGGGTCGAGAATCCGCCGGCTGCTGTGCGGAGTTATTATCAGTCCGTGCGGATTGCGCAGGGGGATTCATATGAGAAGACGGCGCTGCGGTTCGTCGAACTCGATAAGAGGATTTTGGCGGGGGCGACTGTGAACGGTGTTGTGCAGCCTGATAAGTTGCGGCGGTCCGATGGGGTTGCTTATAAGTTCGAGGTTCCATATCCATATGACCCGCAGCTGCAGATATTTGGGGCGGATATGGAAGAGCCGTCATTGCCGGCGATTGATCTGAAGTGCTTCAAAGTAACGCCCGGTTTGCAGCGGATTAAGGCCTATTTTACACAGCGCCCTTATGAGGACTTGCGGACCAGTAATACAGAGGTATTTGGGCGTATTCGGGCGAACTTTTGCGCATCCTTTGGGTATGTGTCACAGGAGACACTGGAGCGGTGTGGATGCGACGGCTGCTGCATTCCGATTGCATATGTGCCACAGAAGGCGAAGCGCACGGAGGCGACGACGGTGGACGACAGAAGCGCCGAGTTGCTGAGCGCTGGTGGCGATAATTGCATCCGTTTCAATGGGATTAAACCATTTAGGGCTGTGCAGAAAACCGTGGGGGCGGGCGTGTGCGAAGGCTGGGAGGACGCGGGTGCTGGCTCTGGGATGTCTACGGCTCTAGCGGAGCAGTCGCCACAATTCTTAATGGGTGCAATGAGGGGCTGGAAGATGTTCGATGCCCGCGCGCCGCTCGTTATGGGATTCACGGGGAGCGGTGGCGGCGCAAGCAGTGGGGCTGGGGCCGGTTGCAATTTGCCGCTGGGGTCAATTAAGCGCGCGCCGATGAAAATCGTGAAATATAATCGCAATGTATGTTAATGAGGTGGTTGCTATATATAGCAATAGTATGTGTAATAGTATTGCTAGTTATTTATTCATATAATCAAATACAGGAAGGATTTGAAGCATCAATACTACCTGGTATAGGCAATATTACATATAAATACCAAGATGGTGAAAATATAGACACTGTAAGTTATGGCCCATTTGCATGTCCAACTATGACAGGCGGATGTGTTAATTATACGCCTCGTTTATATGATTTAAATATGCTTTGCTGGCAGCGCGGTAAACGTCTATTAAAATCGAGCGAGTTGGCGACATATATAAATGCGGCAAAAACTGACCCAGCCATAATAGCAAGACTGAATGGTAAATATGTATTGAGTCGCGATAGTGCAAATGGCGATGCATTAGCATATAGACGTGTAGTTATTGATGCCAGCAACAACATAACATTTCAGCCAGTAAATAAAGCAACAATTGATACTATAGTAAAGGAGCAGAAATATGGTGTATGCGTTAATGATTATGAAAATGGCGATTTTCAACCATTAGATTTGGCAAAAAAGAAAATATATGCAATACAAATCTATCAAAATTATCATGATGCTGATGGCACCGCCTCATATACGGATCATCCATTTAAACGTATTACTGGAAATAATGCATTTAGGAAGTGGGTTAAACAAAAAAGCCACGGCTCGAGTTATACACCAAATGCATATCAAATGAGCATAACATCATTAGCGAATGATACAGTTATGCCAGATTCTGACGATATTTATTGCGGCGGTATGATGTATAAAATCGCGGGAAGGACCGTATCAAATCCGATTCAAAAATGTATGTATCAAGATGAAATTTGGTTAGACGAAGACCCTGGTAATCTAGGACCAGTTGGAGATAATTTTGGAGATATAAAAAATGGTGCAAACTTTGCTCGCCATTTGTTCGATAATATGAAAGGTTGTAGACCGGCCACTCAACAAGAACTTGCATTCTTACGTATGAATTCGACAACAGGTGAATTGGCCGGTTATGTGCAAAAAAATTACGATGGCACAGCAATAACAGAGAATAATTTAGAAGGAGCAAATTCTACTACACAATTTATTGTATGCGATGAAGATTTTTCGCCAACATCTACTACCACAAATACAAGCGGATGGATTGAACAACGAATCTATGATGTGGGTGAAGATTATAAGGGTAGTGGCAGAATTCAATGTTTCAAAGATGGTAATAATGGCGGCGCATGGACATGTTGGGCATTTAGGCGGTATATAACGGTATATTTCAAACAAATTACAATAAATCCGCCCAATGTATGCGGCCCTACATTTGTAAATATGTGCAATAAAAAAATATTACAGTATTCGAACAATAATAAAGTAAGGGTGTTGGTTGATACACTTGCTCGTGATGCGACTCTAAATTACCATTTATCAAGCCGGCAATTATACGAAAAATATAAAGATCTACTTGTGAACTTGCCCGAAGAATTAAATGGTTGCTTCAGTTCATGTATTTTTTATGGTGCACGTGATTATTCGCCGTGCAACAAAGAAGCATGTGATACAACACGTGAAAGTGCCCAAAAAATATATGCAGCATATGAACAGCGGGATATTGCTGATTGCAATTATTGCGACAACATTGACCCTTATTACCCAAATTACAATATTATCATAAATCAGAGCACGCAGCCAAATATAATTATAGGTAATCTTAGAGGTAATCCTTCACAGTCTTCCACGCGTGTATCTGGGTATGGAAATAGAACAATATCAAATGTATCAAATCTCCAGTTAACAGCTGAACAACAAGCGCAAGTAAATGCAATCCAAACTGAACTTGACAGCATAAATAAAGCAATAGAGGATGCGAGAAATGCATATTATACATTCATGGGTCAGACATGTTTATACAGAGATGTGAGTGGTAATGCTATAGTAATAACTGGGCAAACAACACCAGATGGTCAAAATATATATACAACTGTTCCATGTATAGGTCCAGCAATAACTTCAATTAACGATCCACGATTTGTAAGCGGTTCCAATACATATACTACGTATATGAATATATACAATACAAACCTCCCCAGAAAAACCGAATTAGAATCACAATTGTCCGCAATATATGCTTCAGTAGAAGGGTTTACTACCCAGGGAATTAATGGGGAAATTCGGCTTTCACTTGCCAAGAATGAACTATATAAATTACATATATATACGGACGTATCTGATGCGCGCCAAGCATATATGCTCGACTTATATTCAAACAAGGATAATATAACATCAACAACATCTAATGGGAGTTTTGCACTTACAACAGTCGACGGTTCTGGCACATATTTTACATTTAATATGCATACAGGTGTGCTAGATTTCTATAATTTCATAAGTGCTACGTCGTCGTCATTTGCTGGCTGGAGCAGTATGCAATCACCTGCGCCGATTATCTATAATAAATACCCCCAAACATTGCGCTTTAATATATATAAGCGGCCATTTGCGGGCTGGTCAATGACACAAATACCCGTTCCTATATTTAACGGTTCATATGAACTGAATGGTTATGCTCTAGTATATACACTTAATGCCACAAAAGATATGCTTACATGTAGTTTTACAAATGGCGCTGCGCTGCGGGTAGGAACATCCTATTACATTATAATAACAACGCAGTCAACAAATGCTTCAAATACTACAGTGCGTTCATTATATGATGGCCTGGTGAATGTAGAACAGTTACGTGCATCATCACCTACATTCAATTCTATTACACTCGGTATAAACACAAATGAACTTACGCTTGGAAATACAGTTATCAAACTAAAAAATGTTGCCATGCCATATGACCAAACTATTAAAATATACATACTAAGTCCTGATAAAACTCGCGCATATTTCGACGAAGGTGCTGGTATTACTATACCATCTACGCGCCTTGATGTGGCACAGCAAGCGCTTTCGCAGACTAATGCTATTACAATTGGAAGTGAAACAAATTATCGCATAAGATTGGAGGATGTCAACGATAATATACGTAAATTAAATGCAAATACAACATACATACTAAAAGTCAGCATACGAAAAGGTGCATCATATATGCCCATATTTGAAAGCGAATATAATACAGGTGCAAATACCGAAATATCTGAATTTTATTACAATCGTTTTAATAACAGTATAACAATTGGCACAACAACACTAAATGGAACACCTTTAAACGATGCTGAATTGGTTTCTCCAAAACAATATACATTTTCAATTAGTGTAGTGGATGGATTCCAAAATCGCATTAAATCAGTTGAAACATTCCAAAATGCTAATTCTATTTTAGTGTTCCAGTCACCAGAGCCACTAAGCGAGCCATCATATGAATTAACGGCAAGTTATACAAATGCTAATAAATTATCTGTTACGTTTACACTAGTGCCGGCAACCGGTGATTCTAGTTCAATAACAATTAAATCTGGCACTTATAAATTGGACATAATTGAAAATACTACAACATATTCATATACGATTAACTCTGTCACGCTAAATATATCACATTTAGTATTGGACCTACAAACTGGTAGTCTATATTTGAATGAAAGTAATACTTTACTTGCATCAACCCCTCATAAATTGAAGAGAAACGCATATACATTACGATTCATACTTCGCGATAGCACAACAGGTATAATATACTTTAATCAGGCCGCTGGCACAACAATATACGCAACCCACTACGATGCCATCGCTCCAACGGGTGCAGATACAGGAGCCGAACTGTTTTTGGTGAAACCGGCGACTGGCGGTGGTATGACATTTAGTGAGATTGCGGCGCGCATAGGAACCATCTCAGGTGCCTCCATAGCAACCCTCCAGCAGGTCCGTGAGGCACTCTACATGGGTGCCAACTGGACGGAGCCTGGATGGATCGCCGCAGAAGGAGGCTTGCCTGAACGCGCGGTATATCCCCTAAGTGATGAGTATGTTGTCCAGCGCTACGGTCTGCCAAATTTTGCAAACTTGGCCGGTGACGAATTGGCCCCGTTGGATAAAAAGAAGGTGGTTGCATATTTGCCAGCAGATGGCAAGGCGGCTGGTGTGTTAATGTATGGAAAAAAGCCAGAGTCTACAGACACCCGTATAATAGTCAAGTGGAATACATATAGACGTATTGAGAAAAGGGCCGATGCCGAACCGAACAACGAAGTATATCCTGTCGAATTATCCACGGGTTCCACAATTCCTATCGGCGACGCGACAATGATATGCTCGGACTTAAGCGCATCCGTGGCCCTTGAAGCGGACCTGCAGTATGCCGCCGAGCGCGGTGCCGATTGGTGCAAGCCTGGTTGGACACAGCGCACATATCGTGCCGGCGATGCGGAGAATCTGATGACCGCTGCGCACCCCACCAATGAAAGTTCGACGATTAATGTGTGTTCCCCTGATGGTCGGCGGAAAACTGCAGTTATAGATGGTGTGGCGGCGCTCGGGTCGGGTGCTCGTGCACAGGCGGTAAACTGTTATGGTGTGAAGCGCACGGAGGCAGCCGCAACTAAGGGGGCTTATGTGACGCGCCCGTTCAATGCCCGCACATCTGCATGGAAGCAGGGCGATGCTGCCGACTTTACAACCTACTATTTCCGCAACCAGGCGGCGATTGACAAGGAAACCGACTTATTCAGGCGTGCCAAACTCATGGTCGATGAGGCCCGTCGCACCGGCGCCCTGCTGCGGCGGGCCGGCAGCAATGTCTTTAAGGGGTGTGATATGAACGCTGACGCGTGCTTCCCGCGCACCAGCGGTGTCTCAGCGTCAACACTGCCCGAAGTTGTGCAGCCTGTTTCGAAGACAGGCAAGTATATGGCGGTTGACTTGCCTGATGAAATTAACAGCAGTGACACAGCAGCCGTGAAAGAAGAAAAGGCCATTCGCTGGATTCGTGCATGTCAGGAGGAGAAAGGTGGGGCGGTGCAATTAGGACCAGGCGAGGAGTATCCTGGGTGTGGCGACGGCCTGCGCTGCTGCGCACCAGAATCCATCTACGGACTGAACGCCGGCCTATTTGGCGCGGACCCCGATTGTCCTGCAGCAGGCGCAACGGAAGAGGATTGTGTGAAGGATGTCAAACTTCCGACAGCGGTTGTGCCGCGGCTTGGGTTGAAGAGCCCTGGTGCAATTCCCTCTAAATGCGTGGCGCCTGTCGGTGGTTCAATGCAGTCTATTAGGACCATCGCCAACGAACTGAAGGCGAATAAATTGGCCGCGCTTCGCATGACTTCTGGGCTGAAATAATTTGCGCGACAATTAGTAATATGAACAGCATAGTATATATAATACTATGTGTGCTAGCAGCATACTTAGTATATATTTGGTGGAGCGGCGGCAGTGGTCTATATGAGCCTTTTATGGCAGGCGATGATGCGAGTGGGGCATATTACGCGCCTATACGGGACACCACATTTACAGGAAATGCAACATATATATACCCAGATGCACCGAAAGAAGTTATGTTTTATGAGGCGGACGGTAATAAGGTAAATATGAGCAATTTGCCAAATCTAACTTTGCCGGCAAATATGTCAATTGCTACACTCGAGCAATTGCGCCGAGAGGCGGGTTATGGCATGCATGTGTGTGCGGCGGGATTTTTGAGAGCTGACGGCGACAGCAATAATTTCATAAGTGCATATCCAAATACATCTCAATTAGGGGTGCGTAATTGTGGCGGAGCGACCTACGACTTGGCGAAAAGCCGCCGTGATTGCAGCGGGGGATGTATTATGGTATTAACAAAAAATCCGTCAAATGGTCTATTTGTGTATGGCGAAAAATCGCAGGCACTATCCACATTAACTGTTAGTGGGGAAATATTGAAACTTATGCCACATAATACCATAACAGGTCGCTGGAGCCGCTACAGTCAGGATGAGCGCCTGACGCGCCTGGAGACGTATGTAGTATACAGCGATGACGTATCGGGTGTATTTAATGCGGCATCAGACGAAGCATTAATGGTAAATATTTGTAAGGCATACGATTCTTCAGGGACACTCGCAAATATGCAACAGTTAGAGGCGGACCAGGCAACTGGTGCAAATTGGACGCGACCTGGATGGCTGGGCCGCGATAGCCCACGCATAGAGGCCTACCCTATTAGTGATGATGCACGGGCGGGAAGTATGTGTATCCTAGGCTCGGGTGCACAGGAACCGTGTAGGGCGGGCATATATCAGACAAAGTCAGTGAATATTGAAGGGGGGACTACACAGACATCCCGTGGGGTTGTATGTTATGGCAAGAAGCCTGCATATAAGGATGCAAAGAAGACGGTGGCCGGTCGCACATATCGCGCCGAGTTTTTCAATACATACACTGGTCGTTGGAGCAAGTATGATGCGGTCAATTACGAGTGTGCAGTGTCCGACTTGCTGACATCAAACATAGATGCCGAGCGGAACTATATGAAGCGTGCGGGGAAGTATGTGAAGGCTATGCAGGCGGCGGGGGCGACTATTACGTTGGGCGCGGACGGGAACGCCACATATCCAGGGTGCAGTCAGGGCGGGGGTGCCTGCTGGGCATGTGTGCCGACCGTGGCCAGCAGAATCCCCAAGCAGGCCGCACCGGTCGAGCCGAAATCGGAGTCCGGTAATTGGAAGTCGATCGGTGAGACGATTGATCCTGCGGCGAGTCTGACGGATGTGGCCATGGATGTTACGACGACAGGTGGTCGGGCGAAGTTGAAGAAGGGTGTGGAGAATGTGCTGGCTTGCCAGGCAGCCGGCGGAGTGCCGACGATGGGTATGAATGGTGCCTACCCAGGATGCGGGGATGGTTGGTGTTGTGCACCTGATAATCGGTTTACGCTTAGCACGGCGACAATTGGTGGGGCGGAGGCGGCGGGCGAATGTGAGCCGGTCGAGCCGGCCTGTATACCGTCTGAACTGGTCCCGACGCGGCCTGTTGGGGGTGCCCTTAAACGGCAATGTAGGCCGAAATTGGCGCAGTCAATTAAGGATACGAAGGTGAATCAAGGGGCTGCACGTGCGGCCCGCACAAGTGAGGCGACGACGGCGGCAATTATGCGGGATGTGGCACAACAGTTGAAGGCCGACAAACTATACTCGCTGTGTCAGCGCGCCGATATAACATAATCGGCGCTAATAGTAAGTTATGGGAGGCTCACCGTCGCGACCTGCGCCACCGGCCGTTGCGCCGCCGGCCACATTGTATAAGCGGATTCCGCGGTGGCAAGTAGACGACTATAATACTGCTCTTGAGACGTATAATAGGCCATTTACACAAATTGTTGTTATGGTAAATGGACGGGCTGCACTGGCAGCGGCCAATTACACGGCAAATTACAATCCACCGATGCCCCCGTGGGTGGCCGATGAGAGTGCCGATAATGATTTCATCTATCGGATTGACGCATATAGGGGGCAGTTGGTGAAGGCGCGCGAAACTGTGCAGGAAATTAATCGTGATATGGCGACCTATGCGCATATGATTGATGTGCTAAATACACCGCCGACGCCGATGCCTCCTGAGTCGATATATGTGTCAAATGAGCCGCGGCCGGCGCCTTCGGCGGCTGCATCTGCGAGTTCTGCTGTCGGCCCTGACGGGCGCCCCTTGAGTCCCGAAGAGAGTGCATACAAGACACTGTTTGAAGATGGGCGGGTGCTTTTGCGTGGTGTAGGAATTACGAACTATGAGGCTGCCGTTCCATATAATCCGCCTGCGGTTGGTGATGGGCGGCGGCGGGTTGATGAGAAATTCTTCGAACTGCGCGATCTGTTGCGGAAACTCTATGCGGAACGGACCGGATTTGAGCCGGCCAATCTCGTGTTCCCTGTGTCCATTCTTTCACGAGAGGGATTCGCCGGCCCTGGCCGGCTTATCCCAAGGCAGCCTATGGCTGCCGAGGGATTCTTGGTGCGACAGCACCTCAATCCCACGCCTATGGCTGCCGAGGGATTTGTAACCGGCGCATCCATATCAGATAATGGAAAACTCTACGAATGCGCCCCGCTTACAGATTATGCGTCATGGCAGGTGCAAACAATTAACGAAAAGCGCCAACTTTGTGCCGACTACGGGTATACCTACATTGACGGTCTTTCAACGGCCACCTGTCCTTGCTATAAGGAGGTTGTTGTGGTGCCTCCACCGCCAACCAGTGGTCCTGGCTCAACTTCTGCCTCACCAACTGCAGGCGCCCCTTCACAAATCCAGATTGAGACCAGCGACTATAATACATCCCTCGCGCCCGAGCCTGGGACGGCCGGTCTCTACAACTACAAATTAGCCACCGCCGATCTCTCATATGAAGTCCCCAGATTTACGGGCAAAGATGGGGATTCTTATAAAACCCACATGGCAGCCCAGTCAACTATCCGCATTTCCGATATACAGGCCTATTACGACTATTTGAATAAGTATAACCACTGGTGGCTGCGCCTCAACGGCTGGAAAACGTCCTCTTATAATCCCCCGCGGCCGTTCTGGTATGCCGACAATTCAACAGACCCCGAGGCGGTCGCCTACAAAGGTTTAATTACAGTCTTTAATGACAAAGTCGCGCAAATGAAGGGCCGATTTGTGTCGCTGAGTGCAGTGAATCTCCCCGCCGATTTCGGTCAACTTCCCGCGCGCCCCCCATATCCCAACACCCTACATGACCTCCTCACAAATCCCGCGAAATATGCGGACCCGGCTCGTGCTGGCACTCTTCCGTCTGCGCAAGGTGCATCCCAGCAGACCGTCGAGTTCCAAATACCTGTCGCCGATGTGTCAAAAATACTCACGTATGTGGCACAGAAAACGCCCGCGCCTGCGCCAACCCGCCCTAAATGTGGTAGTGATTCTATGTGCACGAAATATAAAGAACCCCCCGCAATGGTAAAGAAATTCCTGGAGGACCGCGAGAAACAACTGAAGGAGCAGCGGGCCATGAATGAACGTATAAACTCCTATACAATGGGGGCACCACGGGCCGGCACTTCCACAGCAGCTGGCCAACAAACAACGCAGGTAAATGCCAGCGCACTGAAGCAGTTACGCGAGTCTATTATGCGGGAACTCGGTTCTTTTACGACTGAAAGTATGTGCAGCGAGTAAAGTGTTCCGGTTGCACGCCCCCTAAAGTATTTCTTTTAGGAGAGTTGCCTAGCGGGTGTCAGGCAATGATTATATCCTCTCCTAAAAGTAAAGTATGGGGCTGACACCCAGTAAAGAATCTTTCCAAAGTGTCGACTGTAATAATGCAGATCTGCAAGCACGTATAAGCAGTGCTATTCAAGGAGTCACAGATGCAGGCACACAGATTACGTTGCGTGGCATACAGGTGGCCTCGGCTGACAAATGCTTGGTCGTGTATGATAAGCGTGCACCCTCAGGGATTGTGACAAAAGCCCAGCGCATAGTGACCATAAAAGACGGCAATAATGTGACCCCTGGGTCTGAAATGGCGGATGTCAAGAATGCATCAACGGAAATGGTCGAAGCATATTATACGCGCCTACGGACATATAATGACGCATGGAATCGCTCAGCTTGGCGGACAGTCTACACAGCATCTCAATTAGGAAATGCTGCAGCGGTGTTATATAACCCACCACGGCCTCCTTGGGGGGATACTTTATTCGAGCGCAACATCGAACTTTACAACAACAACTTGCGCGCCGTCGGCGGACCTGGCGGAGCCTTTGACGCGTCGACGATGATGTCTTTGAGCGCGTCGGTCTTTAAGGATAACTTTAAGCGATTCATCGCCCCTACGCCGGCAGAGCCAGTGCCCCTCCCCTCTAAGAATGTAGTCCCTCGTCCACCGCCAGTAACTTTACCACGTGATGTGCAGGATCAGTTGGCCCGTGAGCGGGCAGCAGCGGACAACAATAGGACCGCCGCGCAGACGAACTTGGATCTTTACAATTCTTTAGTGCCCCGTGATGACCCGCGCTACAATGCACCAACGGAGGCGGATGACTACGAGACGATCCTCATAAAATTAAATGCGGGATATGATATTGCGGCAGAGCTGCGGTCTGGAAGTGTGCCGATTGGCGGCAGCACGCCATCAGCATATAATCGCCGTCTGCGCGGTCGCACAATTATGCCGACTATCGCCGCACCTGCTGCCATTATGCGGCCTATTGCGGACGGATTTGCTGACGCCACGACAGCAACTACACAGAGATACGGATTTGTGCCATTCACGGAGCGCCAGAAGTATCTAATTGACTACTCTCCATTTGAATCCAAAGCGCTTCTGCGTGAACGCATGTGTTTGTCGCTCGGCTATTTGCCATTTACCACTGAACTCTCCGAGCGCACCGATGCGCCCCCTGGCATCAACATGACTGCTGAAAATGGTTGCTTCGTGGAATTTCCCGCGCCTCCTGCCCATATTCCAGGGAGTGCATCGGCACCCAGCAGCCAAACCAGCCCCCCGCGCGTCGAGTTCGTGCCTCCATACACACCGTCTAGACAATCACCACTTGCTGCAATGTGTCCATCAGGGGAGTGCGGGCCTGCCCCGGTCCCCCCGGCACAGCCAGGGGTGCCATCGGTGCCCGCTTCGCAACCTCCACGGAAATGTCCAGAAACTACAATTAGGGGCAAGACGGTATATGTGCCGTCCAGACCAAAAAACACCGAGACTTCTCGTAAGATAATAACATATCGTATGGGAACTCCTGTGGGCGATTGCCCTATAACCGGCACCATGACAGCGGACGGCCGCACTATGGGCACTGGGCTATTCAATTAGGGTGTGTTGCGGTGGTGGTGACGGTGGCTGCAAGCTTACGAGCGGCTGCGCCAATGCTGATTGCAGACGTTGCAAATGTAGAGATATTTGAGGTTTGTGGGATCATACTTCATATAGATCACATCGCGCTGCTTCTCTCCCGTGTTTGAGGCGCACGCCTCATTAGGACACTTGATGTTCTGCACATGGGGGAGCGTCGGGTCATAGCGGGTGAATTCATTAAGCAGAACCTTATAGCCGTCGCTCGTGGTTTCACGCAGGTTCATTTCCATGATGAGGCCTCCCTGTTCGGCGTCCTCAGTATATCCGCAGTTGCGGCACACCCGTCGGAGGCCGTCGGCATGCGTATCTTGCTTACTGAGTTCTTCATCGGTGTGTGCGTGGGTCGCCTGGAGGGCCAGATAGTTGCGGCATACAGGGCAGAATTTAATGGATGACATTGTGGCTTGGGGCTGACTCTAGTATATGCACTGGTCTTAAATCAAATTTTGCCGCAGGTGCCGGTGCAGCCTAAAAATTGAGGCGCGTAAAATCCGCCGGTTTAAAGTCACACAAGCCATTACAACGACCCCCAGATGTCAATCAGCAGCATTCATGACCACCCCCTCATCGCATTCTTGCGTGAACGCAAAGTCGACGGCCGCACGGGCCGTTGGAATATCACGGGCATGGGTTCAACTGGCGGCAAGTGGCTAGTTGCCGACGACGACTACCCGCGTTTCCTCGACCTTATGCACGATTTCCTCTTCGTGAAAAACTATCGACCTCAAAATCTTGTAGAGCAGCGGCGAGCAGATGGATTCTCGCCCCTTCTCATTGATCTCGATTTCCAATATTCCCCAGAACATGCTATTCGCCGCCGCTTCGACAAAAAGAATATCAAGAAATTCGTCCGCATGTATGTTGACACCCTAAAAGAATTCTATGACATCAGCGATCTGCCTACACTGCGCTTCTTCCTGTGCCTGCGGTCACAGCCTTATGAAAAGAAAGGCGGTGGCCCGACGGCGGCTGGTGGGGCAGCAGGCGGCCCCAAAAAGACCCTCAAAGATGGCGTGCACATCGAATGCCCTGACCTGGCGCTCCACTCGGAGGCCCAGCAGATTATTCGCCTTGCCATGCTCGACCAGCATTCAGTCAATGCATGCTTCGATGAAACGGGGTTCATCAATAAGGAGGCCGACGTATATGACGAATCAGTCATCCGCAAGAACGGCTGGGTATTCTACGGAGATTCTAAGCCTGATCTCCCACCCTATGGGTTGCATGCGGTCTGGCAGTATGACACCGCACGTGACACCCTAATTGAGAAGCCGGTGTCCGAGTATAGCAGCCGCCAACTCCTCGAACTCTTCAGCATCCGCTATAATGTGTCGCCGTCGCCCCTCGAGCCTCGTGCCGAAGCGCTCGATGTCTACAACCGCATTAAGGGGGCGTTGCGGGCTGCGCATGTGGCCGCTCCTCCAGAAACGCCGGCCGCCGCTGCTGTCGCCGCTGATCCCGTTGTGGCGAGCACGGAAGCCGCAATTAGTGAGGGTATGGCGATGATTGATACCGCCTATCGCGAGCAGGAAGTCGAACTGGCCCGCCGTCTCGTCCTCGAGTGTCTGTCAGCCGACCGCGCAGATGGATTCCAGACGTGGCAGGAGGTCGGATGGTGTCTGCACACTATTGACCCGAGTGACGATGGCTTCCAACTCTGGATGGATTTCAGTAAGAAGTCGCCGAAATATGATGCCAGCGTGGAGGTCGAGCACAAGCCTAAGTGGGATGCCAACTGGGGTCGCAGTGGGACGGAAAATGCTCTGCGGATGGGCTCGCTCCGTCTCTGGGCAAAGGAGGACAACCCAGACAAGTATAAGGAAATCGTCGAGTCGGATATTGTGGAGTTCATTCTGCGGCACGTCAAGGGAACGCATCATCATGTTGCGCGGGTCATGAAGAAGATCTATCAGGACCGCTATGTAACGGCCTACGGGAAGCGCTCCACGGACTGGTATGAGTTCACCAATAACACATGGGAGCCGATTCCTCAGGGAGTGGATGTGCGGAACAATATCAGTTTCGACGTGGCCTACTACATTGGCGAGGCGAAGCAGCAGGTGCGTCGCCAATGGCGCGAGCAGACCGAGAAGCGCGGTGGTGGCACGGAAGACGATTTCAACACGAAGATCATTGAGGCGAAGTTGAAGGAACTGAACGACCTGGAGAAGAATCTCGGGTCGGCGGACTACAAGTCGTCTGTTATGAAGGAGGCGGCCGGCCTCTTCTATGTGAAGGATTTCATCTACAAACTGGACGCCAATATCAATCTTGTCGGCACTGCGAACGGTGTGCTGGACGTCTATGCGCCGACTGTGGTGACCGCCGAGGATGGCACTAAGAAGACGGTGTATGGCGTGGTGCACCGCCAGGGGAAGGCGAAGGATTTCGTGCGCTACCAGATGGGCCATATGGCGGCTCCCGTGCTCGACCCGCTTCCCTATGTGCCTTACAATCCAGCCGACCCTAATAGCATTGAAATGGAGGACTTCTTTGTGAAGGTATTCCCGCGGCCCGATCTTCGGTTATTCATGTGGCGCCTCTTGGCCTCCCATTTGCGGCGCAAGAACGAGGAGCAGTGTTTCTACATTTGGACGGGTGTTGGTGGTAACGGTAAGTCCATCCTGAATACACTTATGCGAATGGTGATGGGCGATTATTCTACTCCACTGAAGACGACTGCTATTACGCGTAAGAAGGCTGATTCGGGTTCGGCCAATCCTGACCTTGTTGTCTTGGAGAACAAGTCGTATATCTACCTCCAGGAGCCCGATGAAGGTGAGACGCTCAATACATCAATCATTAAGCAACTTACGGGTGGTGATCCGATTGAAGTGCGTGGGTTGTATGAGGAGCAGCGGAGTTTCGTAGTCGGTGGAAAGTTGCATTTGATGTGTAATACTCTGCCACAAATCAAGTCGATGGACCACGGCACTTGGCGGCGTATTCGTGTCATTCCATTTGAAGCGGAGTTCAAGCCGGCTGGACATCCTGATATCGATCCCGCGAAGAATATTCATCCGAAGGATTTGACTCTGGAGAACCGTATTGTGAACTGGCGGGAGCAGTTCTTCGCGCGACTTGTGCATGTCTATCGGACGGAGTATATGGTGCATGGCCTTGAGCCTATGCCAGCGATTGTCACGCAGGCTTCGGACAAGTATAAGGAGACATTCGATGCCTTCTCGCGGTTCGTATCGGAACGTATGCGGCGCAATGAGGCGACGATGGATGATGAGACGCCACAACTCATGGCATGGAAGGCGTATCTGGCCTGGCACGAGGAGACACGGCCTGGTGCGAAATTGTCGCAAAATGAGTTCTCCACTGCAATTACTAAATTGCTTGGGCAACCCGTTGGAGTTGGTGCACGGCGTGCATATAAGCGCGTGCGGGTGTTCTTCAGCGATGAGGATGTTGCGGCATTTGACCGCGGGGACGCGGAGGAAGCCGAGGATGACTAGACTCGGCGTTGCCTCGTGAGTCTGCGCGGACCTGACTGTTAAGTCACCGCGGGGACGCGGAGGAAGCCGAGGATGACTAAGCGCGCTTGGTTTAATCCTGAAGGTTAAGCGAATCGTTTAACTAATATATAAAGTAGCCCACTAATAATCAATCCACCGGCCAGTGTTTTCACAAGAGCCATTTTTTCCCACCCCGTGCGCTTTCCAATTAGGAAGAAGAGGGCAAGCGCGGCGAAGCCGTATGCCGCCACCAGGATGAATAGAATGTAGTCCTGGAGTGTAAAGATTTTTTCACGGGCGATCCCTGTGACAGCCGGTGCATCCTCGACAAACGGTGAACTATCGGTCGCAGCCGCCTGCTCCAGCTCTTCCACTTCAGCCACCAGTGCATCGCGCTGCGCGCGCAACTCGCTCACATTTTGCTGCAACATCCCTGACTGCGTGGCATTCGGACCAGCCGTCGCGAGTCCACTAAATGTCCGCAGGAGGTCATCTGCGACGATAAACTGCGCGTCAAATTCGGCGGACTGGTCAAGGGGTCCTTGTATAATTTGTGGGGGTTGTGGAGATAGACTCGCCCCAGGCGGTTGCAGTGCCGCCTCAGCACCTGCATTCATCATATCACCTACACGCTGTGGCACACTCATACTATTACTATGCGCACTTTATTGCCTAGTGCCACCCAGCGCGGTCCCTGCTTTCACGAGCGCACTCCCTATTGTCCCCGCACCCTTGTTCGCCACCCCCTGCACCCCTTGCACAGCCCCCTCAAGATTTCCTGGTAAATTCGTCAAGAAGTCAGTAACAGCCGGGCAATTAGGTGCGGCGAAGATCGGTCCAGCCCCACGATCGAATGTGCGCTTGTTCCAGTAGCGCTTATCACGCTTAAATGCAGTATATTGCGCCCTATAAACAATTATCATAACCATCACAAAGACAGCCAGGAAAGAAGCGAACGATGTAAAGTATCCGCTGATGATGTTCATCCGGTAAAGACCGGCCAGGATGGTCAGCAAGCACACCGTAAAGAATATGAACTGGTAGACGAAAAGTGTTTCCTGGCGGTTCGCCGCCGTCCACTCATTAATTTCGAACTGGCGCCTATATGTCGCCTCATGAACAGCCATTGCATCCGCCTGCGCAGCCTCGGCACCCCCTAACTTGGCCCCCATAGCCTTCAGTGTAGAAGTCGCCCCAGTCATTGAAACGGCCGCATCACGAGCCTTCGATGCATCTATTAGGCCTCCCATAGCATTGGCGAATTCACTGCCACGGGTCAGCATAGCAGCCTGCACATCGCCCGCCGCATAACTGGCTGTGCTGATTTTCCCAGCCAGCACACTGCCGCTTTCGCTTCCTGTAAGTAATTCTGCTGCAAATGTCGCGGCGGTTGCCATATGTCTGTTAAGGAGTGCGGAAAAAGATTAGGATACTCTGTATACTAATCTTTTGTATAGGGCACCAGCTGCGCAACACCGGAATTATGACGCGCGGTATATGTAAAAGAGCATCCCCAGTGCGACCAGGTTCAGGAAACTGTAAAGTGCGATCAGATTGCCGTTGGCCTTCGCCTTTTCAGTCGTATATTCGACCATCTTTGAGTAAAGTTTCTTTGTCGACTCGGGGTCACTCAAATCTTTCTTTTGGGATAACAGCGTGCTAATCTTTGTTGTCGCAGCAGCCGCCTCGGCCGCCGCACTTTGACTGGCATACTTTGTCGCCCGCTCATCTTTAAGGGCTGCAATTAGGGTAAGTATATCAACCAGGCGAACTACGAGTGTGCGGGCGGAGTCGAGCCATGTATCGTAATTTGTCACGGTGCTACCATTGCTCGCACTAAATGCTCCTTCCACGAAACGGCGGACGGAATACTCGTAGCGCGCCCGTATGTAGCAATACTCATCCCTAATTGCCTTTAGGGCGGCCTCATCGGCAGCGGCAAATTCGGCTGTGACGGCATCAACCGCGACATTCTCGGGTATAAGTTTCTCGGCACGGAGGCGACTGATATATGCCTTCGTTGCGGCGGCCGTGAGAGTGCCGTCTGCATTGCGCGCAGTTTCAGCCAGCCGCGGCAGGAAACTACGCGTGGCTGGCGTGAGGATATTCTCAGTTGTATAAGCGACCGCGGTGTCGGCTGGACAACTGAGTCCAGGATATGTAATGGATATATTCGCAAACGCCTCGCTGCGGGCCATTAGCATAGGCACATAGTTAAATGAAATTAGGAGTGCTGCGCATATTACCAGAAAAACTATTAGTGGGCGCGCATATAACGTGCTGTCGGACGCCGGCATATTACTCTTATATTAGAATTTAGAGCCCAAGTTGACTTGTTATGCCTTGGCCTGGAATCTTTAGTGCCGGCTGGGCAGCTAAGCTGGTCGACCCACGAGTATTTTGTAGAGACTGGCCGATGCCCCCGAGGCCGGTCAATAAAGAAAAGGAGACTGATCCCGAGCCGACGCCGTAGTATACCAAATAGAGCCAGCGCATACCCAGGACCACCAGTAAAACACTGATTGTCATAAGTGTAGGTATACTATACTCCTTCAGTGGACGGTTCACCATAAAAAGTTGGTGATAACTCACCGCCTCCTCGCGCTTCTCCACGGACGCCTTGCGTGCAGCCGCCGTATCGGCCGCCTCCTGGGCCTCTTCGCGCTGCTCCTTGAGCCGTGCGAGTTGTTGCCGAAGAGTCCCCAGTTCACCGAGAAGGCCCTGTGTATCGGACTCGGTTGTGGCCTGCCTCACTGCTGCGGCTATCTCGGCGTTGAGTTTCAGGAGCGTGCTCAGTTGTTCTGTCTTTGCATTTGATGCGGTCGCCGATGCCAGTGCATTGCGGCGCTCGCGAAAATCCTTAAGTTTTGCAATTAGGGGTGTGTTTTCGCCTGACATCTTGCTGCTCCGATTCTATTTAGGGCGCGCAGACTCTGTAGATTGTGTATACACCCGCCGACGGGGACGGCCGCGTGATTTTGACGATTTCACCCGGGACGAGTCCAAGAATCCGCCCAATAGGGTCGAGATGGAATCGAATAACGGGGAGTTGGGACCGACTGGTGACCTTCGCCATCACCGCCTCCTGCTCCTCGGGGCTCACACGCTCATGTGGAGGAACCAGGATATGCTCCATTGGATTGCTGATGATGTTGTAGATGCAGAAGAAACTGGCGCGCAACTTCTTCTCGGTCCAAAGGTCGAGCGCAAGAATATGATGCAACTCCTTAATGGGTTCCTGTGTGAGGACAATTAGGTCCATCTTTTCGTAATCGGGGGCAGGCTTGTCCTCCTCCTCAAAGCGGTCCGTAATTGACGAGACTTTGCGCGTGAGACGCGTCTGCAGATAAATGACCGTGCACTTCCTATCCTCTGATTTGTGCGACACTGTAAAACCGGCGGCCGGCAGATTGACTGCCATTGCCTGCATGTCACGTGGTGAAAAGCGGCTGTATGCGTCGACCTCGTAACCGCGAAGTGTGAGGATTTTCATAAGAGTCATGCGGGAACGGTATAGTGCATCAATTAGGTCGAAACTCATTTGGCTTGGGGGTTGCTAATTGACTTCTTAGATGAATTTGGTTCAATTTTGCCCGTCGGCCCCGAGTTTCACAATTTTCACATTAACCGGTGCCGGTGCCGGCTCAGCGGCGGCTGCGACCGGTCCTGCGGCATTCCCTCGCAAGGTCCGCCGGGCTGTATTACGAGGAGCGGCGGCGCCAGGGCCAGCGACTGGCGGAGGCGGCGGCAGGTCGTCATTTATGCCTGCGGGCATTGTAAGTCCATCAACCGCCATTGCAGCGTCGTCCGTATCAATGGAAATCACTGGCCCTGCAGCCGGCACAGCGGCAGGGAGAGCCGTCGGCCCAGGCGCCGCAGCACCGGGTTCCAATTGTGGAACTCCAGGGACGGCCTCTGTCATAATCGGGGCCTCTGGTGCGGCTTCCTCAAGTTCACCTTCAACTGCTGCCGTCGTCGCCGCCTCCGCTGCCGCCACAGCATTTGCGGCGGCATCCCGCAACTCCTGCAGATTCGCCGCAGCTTCGGGCACCAACACCATTCCCGCCGACTTCGCCATCGCCTCTAACTGCTCAATGGGAGGGGCCTCCACCGGTGCCTGGATGGGTGCAACATAGGCTTCAGGAAGCACGCGCGGCTTGAGAGTCTCCTGTGGGCCGGCGGGAGTCATTTCGGAGAATTCATTGATGGGTGTGGCGATCTTCTTGATACCGGCCGTTGTGACAATCCGCATACCTGCATTTAGGAATGTGGTGACTTCCTGCATGAGAAGTTTGGTGGAATACGGGAGTTCCACACGGACGATTTGACCCGTCGGCTTCTTGAGTGGCGGGACGATTTCGAGGGTGTTCGCCGTGGTGCCGGCGAATTCGACGGGGCCGTCGCAGAGTGTGCAGATTTCGAGGCCAAGTTTGGGATTGTATATGGGAATTGTGCCGCAGCCGGTGCATACAGGGAATATTTCGCCATCCGAGCGGTCCATGAAGGATTCGCGCATGAAGGACGACGTGCCGTGGCACACAATTCCGTCGCGCTCCTGTTCACCGAGTTTGAGACCACCCTGGGCACCGCGCCCGCCCGTCGGCTGGTGCGTGCGCTGCTCCTTGCGACCCTTCTCGCGCGCCTGCCACTTGTCCTCCACCATATGCTTGAGGCGCATACCGTAGATGGGTGCAATGAAAATATCGGTGGGAATCTGCTGGCCCGTCATGCCGTTATACATGATTTCATTCCCGTAGCGCTCGAACCCGAGCGCCTCTAATTGCGCCCCCACGGTATCGGCCGGCGACCCCTCGGCCATGAATGTAGTGCCGTCAGCGAGGGACCCGACCTTGACGCCGAGTTTAGCCGAAATCTGCTCCATGAGCTGGCCCATTGTCATACGGGATGGGATGCTGTGAGGATTCACAATGATATCTGGGACGAGGCCCGACGCCGTCCGCGGCATGTCGAGGGCCGGCACAAACATGCCGATTGTCCCCTTCTGGCCGTGACGGTTCGAGTTGCCTGTCCATACACCGACCGCTGTCCCCTTGCGACGCACGAGGAAATTGCCCGTCTCCGTGGTGAGGCAGTGGACAGTCTTATACTTTGGGTTAATCACACCTGGAGTCATGGCCGTGATTTCGTAGTCGCAATTGTCGGCACCGCGCATAACGAAGACGGTCCCCTTCTGGAATTCCTCATATAGGTCATCTGCGACAATACACTCGTAATTGCTGTATATTTCGGCGTTTGGTGTGCGGGCATATAGGCGGTGATTGCGGGTCACAGTTAGGGTTGTGGCGGCGGTCTTGACCGTATATACGTGGCCGCCTGGGTGGTCAAACTCAGGGAAGTCGGTCGGCATCGAGAATTTAACGGTTTGACCGTCTTCGGCTAATACAGCGACAAAATCCTCGGCCGTCACACGGCGAATGCTCTTCCATCCGTGGCTCGTCAGCACTTCATGGTCTGGTGTCAGACAGAACTTGTCGCCGAGTTCGGGTTTGCGGTCGTGGCACACGCGGATTTTCACCTGGCGCAGGCCCATGTTATTGACTGTAACCACGACCTCGTCCACGCGCCCCCGTGTCCATACTTGCGGTGCGATGGAAGCGTCCTTATATTCACCCTTCTGATTCTGCATATAGGCACCGACGATGACCGTCGATTCGTCAACGAATGACCCTGGCTTAATAATACCGCGGTCATCCAGGTTGGAGTAGTCCTGGCCAGGGCGCAGATCCATCCATGCGGGGATATTTGCAGGATTTCCGAAGCGCGTCTTCATTTTCGTCATTTCGTCGTCCTCTTCGTAGATTTCGTAGGTGCGGAATGCCATTGAGCGGAACAGGCCACGGTCAATTGCGTCCTTATTGAATACAATACCGTCCTCCTGATTGTAGCCCGTGTAGCAGCCGAGAGCCAGCATAATGTTCTGCCCATAGGGTGCGCGGCCCTCTCCGAAATACTCCTGATAGATTGTGCGACACAGCGGGGCCTCACCGTAGCAGAGCACATGTGCCGTGTTATCAAACCGGTTCTTCCAGTTTGTCGCATACATACTAAGTGACTGCTTGGACTGGGCGCAGCCGAGCTGGTTACGGGGCGACTGGTTGTGATTGGCGAAAGGAATCTGGGAATTCACGATGGAAAGCATGGTGGATGGGTGGAGTTCTACGTGGGTAGTTTCAGGCACAATATGCTCAGGGAAGGTCGCAATATATGTTTCATTATGTTCATACGGGTCTACATACTCAAGTGGGGCCACATGGGGAGCCAACTCCTTCTCGTAGAGTTCAATGCGCTGCTCGACGGTCGTCTCACCGTTCTCGACGCCGGCGAGGGGGTCCTCGAATTCGGATACACTGAGGTCGACTCCGCGCCGCGCAGGGTGAGTCCCCATAATGAGATCACGCCATGTGGGGAGTCCAATGAGGCGCTCCCGTGGCATGCGGGCGGCAAGAACGGCGGCACCGAGATTGGCGCCGGCAGGTGCATTGACTGCTTTTAGGATGATGAGGGGACGAACGGGACGGCCAGCATCGAGATAGACTTGCACGCGCTTGTCGCGAATGGCGAAACTCACGGAGGTCGTCGGGGGGAGCCAACCAGTGTGCTTGAGGAGTTTGAGAAGGCGTGTGATGCGCTGGGGAATATTGGTGTAGCCGACGATGCCCGAGTTTACATACACAGGAGTCATACTAACACGCTCATCGGCGGACACATCGGCCGGCATGCGAATTCCCACGCGCTCACGGAGCCATGCAATTAGAGGTGCGGGGGTGGTGCTAGTGCTGATGTATGTCATGACGGTGAGGTTCTTTGCAATACCGATGGATGCGCCACCAGGCGTCTCGCTTGTGCAGAAATAGCCGAACTGACTGGGGTGGAGATGACGCGGGCCGGTCAACTTCAGGCCGGTGTCGAATTCGAGAACGACACGGCGGCAGTGGCTCATGAAATCCAGATAAGACATGCGGCTGAGTTCCTGGAGGATGCCGGCCTTCTCTTCGCCGAGCCCGGACCCCCACTTTCCCTTAAATGCGCGCATAATGGATTCCGTCATGAAGCCGGCCTTGAAGATTTGGTTGGCCATTTCTGTGCGGAAAATATTCATGAAGGCGGGGCCCTGATAGAGCGCCTTGTTGTAGTTATACTGCTTACTGATTTCGTAGTTGATGGCCTTGACCCACTGCTTGTAGATGCCAGCGAAGAGCATCTGAATATGGAAGCCGCTGGCGAGACAGCGCTGGTTGCGGGTGTCGTCGCGGTCGGTCGGCTTGTCTACCTTGGCGGCGACGCGGAGGATGGACCGCACGCAGTCGCCGAGGTAGATGGCACGGGCCTTGGGCTGGTCATCGACGTGAATGAAGAGTTGGTTATGGAGAATGTCGAGGACGTGGGCGTCACCAAACCCCTTAGTGTTACTCTTGATATATTGGAGCGCCGTGTATGTGTTGTAGAAGGGTCCGGCGGCGACCATGGAGGGTGTGAGGAGATTACCGAGGAGTTGCGCCTCGGCGCCAGTAGGGTCAGGGAAGATGGTGTTGTAGATTTCCTCATCACTGACAATACCTAGGGCTCTAAAAAGAACAAAAAGAGGAATTTCCTTACGGACGAAGGGGATACTGACGACAATTTCACCCGTGCGGCGGAGCATATAGAAGCCGACGCGCTTTACAATACGGGTCGTAGGGGAGAGCGACGAAAGTGTCGCAATGATGCTGGCATTGGGGCTGGCCGTGCGACTCTTGGCGCTCACGTAGAGTGTATTGAAGGCCTGCTCCTGGCGGGTCACCAGCACTTTCTCGGAACCTGCGACGATGAAATAGCCGCCGTGGTCATTGGGACATTCGCCGGCCTCACGGACGAACTCCTTGGACTTTCCATTTAGGAGACAGAGACTACTGTGGAGCATGACAGGGAGGCGGAAAAGGGGGTAGCGCTCGAATTTGTGGGTGAACTCGGCGGGTTTAAATTCGCCATCTTCGTAGCGCGTGTATGTGAGTTTGACGTATATATTGGCAAACACCGTGGTGGCATAAGTGAGATTGCGCAGACGGCACTCGTTTGGGAAGAGCGCACGGACCTCCTTCGTTTTCTGGAGGGAAACTGTGGGGGTGCCGACCATGATTTCGGTGGCATCGGGGCCACCGATGAAGATTTCGGCCTTGTATGTGTAGCGATTTGCCTCGGGTGTGTCGTTGTCTGTGGTGTCAGGGTCGGGCATTTCGCTCGCGACCGCGGCAGCCGCTGCACCCGTGCCACGTCGCGTATCGATAAGGTCCTTCAGGATAATAATGGGATTCTCTGCACGAATAATTGCCTGGAGGTCCTTTGTAATAAACTGGTCATACGACTGGATATGATGACGCGTATACGGATATGGGTTGGTGCGCATGTGGCGGTCAATTAGGAGTCTGGCGAGTGCACGATTTGCGTCGCCGTCTTGGGGGAGCGGTGGGCCCTGTGTCCGCACCGGGGTTTCGTCCATTTGCAACGTGGAGTCACTCATCTATTTTAGGTTAGGTTTGTCCTATTTTAGATAGTTCTTCAGGCATATGAGCATACGTTACTCACATGTCTAAATGAGGTGGGCGGGATCGGCCAATATATTTAGCCGAGTTTAGGGAGATATTTCTCGAAGGCGGTGTCGACGGGGGACGGTGATGATGCGGCGGGGATTTGGCCGTTCCATCCGCGGACAGCATCCTGGATGACTGTTGTGGGATTAGTGGAGAGAATGAGGGAGGCGCCACCGGCCGTCTTCTTGCGACGCCCGATTGTGCGCCGACGGCCGCGCTTGGCACCGCCATTCTGTAGGGGCTGATTGGAGCCAATCATAGCAGTAACCGCAGGTGTAGTATCGACTTTCCCGCACAGAGTCGCCTGGGAAATCTGCGGGACACCGACTTCGAATCCGCTACCGACATAGGGAGGGAACTTCCCGTAGACGCCATCAATGCCGGCGCGGGTCTGATAGTCGAGGGGTGCCATACCGCCGCGTTGGCTTTTACGGTTGCGGCGAGTTTTGCGGGATGCGGATTTACGGCCCATTTCACTATTCATATACTCGACTAATGATTTGGCATAGTCGGCCTCCAATTCTTTACCAAAGTATTTCTTCCAGGAGTCCTGGACATCCTTTAGGAGTGCCCCAGACACTTTGCCGGCACTTTTGGAAAGTTCGGACGTGACAAGTGCCATGATCTTTTCGTAGGCTTCACGGAGTTCTGGTATAGTAAGGGTCATAGCCGGGGGAGCCATAGTTCTTTACTATTAGGGGATACTATATGTTAGAAAAACGTGTTAAGTTGGAGCGACGGGTGTTGTTATTGTTATTATTATTGTTGTAGCGACGGTTCAAGTTGAATCTCACACGATTTCCATTGGGTCTGGCGTAATTTGTGACCTGCGCGGCGGCGTTCTGGACTGCGTTAATGCCGGCGGCAGCGGCATTTTTGGCGGCGTTGAGGCCTGCAACAGCAGCGTTCTTTGCTGCATTTAGGCCTGTATTAAGGGCCTCTGTTGCGGCTTCTGTGACTGACTCAATAGGTGACGGGGACTCTTCAGTCGGCGACGGGGACTCCTCGACAGGCGATGGGGATTCTTCTGCGGGAGATTCATTTAGATTGGGCATGGGCACGGACGGACCACCGAAGAGTGTGAAGATGAAGCCGAGAATAAAAATAACCATGACGATGATCATAACTGCGGGGCCATATGTGCGCAGTTTATCTGCCCATGTGGCGAGTCTATACTCGTTATGAAAGAGTTTGTAATGGTGATATATGCCAACTCCGAGAAGCGCGGCGGCTGCAATTAGGACGAGTGTGGGACCGAGGCGGGGGACAATGCCAAATATGATGGCGACGGCGCCTAATATAACCCATATTCCTGGGACGAGGAGTTCCATAATACTATGCGTTGATTAGATTTTCTCAATAAGATCGACATGAGTCAAGAAATGCTTACGGCAACAGTCTCGCCGGAGACCGAGTTCATTAAGAGTCTCCGCTTCAGGAGTTTGAATAATCTTGGTGGTGTCGATATAGATGGTGGAATTCTCCGTCTGGCCGCTGCGTGCGCGGCGGGCCTCGAGGCGTCGCTGGTAGGTTCGCCACTTGTCGGCGAGCATATTTCCACAGTTCATGCAACGGACGGGGATAATCATGGCTTGGGTTCGGGTGCTGTTAGAGGAGAAGAAGAGTCGCGGAATCAAATTTATGAGGGGCGGGGGGATGGTGCGCGCGTTTGCTTGGCTTGCGGTCATTCCGGCGGCCCATACAGAAATGACAAGTGTTCTTTACGGGAGTGGTCTTAACTATCAGGTTGGTAATCCAGTGCGTTCGGAGATTCGTCAGGTCGATCGTAAAATCGAGGAACTTCGGATAGTTGTTGAGAAACTTGGGGCAGGTGCGGGGGCAGCAGCTGCCGGCCCTGCGCCCGCGGCTGCGGCTGTTGTTACCGAGATGGATGGTCGTATAACTGCACTTAGGGATGAGGTGGGAACTGTGCGGGGACTGGTTGATGGTCTCGGTGGGCGGATCGATGGGCTGGCGGTGGGTGAGATTAGCACACGTGTGCAGCGCATGGAGTCGGCGCAGGTTGGCGCGTCGGGTATGCTTATGGAGATGCGGTCACTCCTCGACAAACTGACGGCTCGTGTAGATGCTCTTGAGCGGTCTGCTGCTGCGGCAGCGGCGCCCACTGCCTAAGCGCTGCGCGGCGACTGTGGCGACTGCATATAAGAAAACACATCAATATTGTATTTATTAATTATCCAATCATTGATTTTTACTACTGTCTCATTTGAACGAATAAATCCCTGATCTTGAAGTCCTGGCAACCCCTTGCCTTCATATAGAGTATATATATACAAAGACGCTATACTGCCGTAAGTGATAAGTGCAAGACCCGCGGTATACCATGAGGTGAATTTACAGCGCCCACGCACTAGACATTCAATATAATAGACTGTAAAATACACGGCGACTATTAAAAATACCCCCACAATTGCACCGACGAGCGGTGTAATAAACCGGCCATTTGCGACTATACCTGATATGACGGCTGCGGCCCCTACAATACCAACTATCCAACTTTGGAGCAACATCTTATGTAAAATTAGACTATTATTTTGTAGTATATTGACTGTATGTATAATATTGTTAGCAAATTGCTCACTATATTATATTTTAATTACTATAATATTTATAATTATATTAATTTGTCCAGTTTATTTTATGCGTAATATATGATATAAAACCTTCATTAAAATAACGATTTATATTAAAGTCTCGTAATTATTTAATATATTAATTTGCCCAATCAATTCGCTCGTAATTTGTAAATCCTTCAGAAAAGTATTTATTATAATCGAAATTTATTTCTTTGCTGCGGAGTTTTATATAAGGAAGTTTTTTGCTGTCGGGATTCATAAGTTTTGAATGCAAACAATTCATATTCCAGCCACATCCTAACTGCAGTTTAAACATAGAGTCTTCGCATGGTTTCAATAAAAGCACAGGTTTCCGTTTCATACGTTCTTGTGCAACTGCCTGAATACATGTATGTTGTGTCAAATATGTTATATTATCACCATTTAAATATATTCTGGGGTTAATTTTAATGTTGTCCTCGCCGGCTAGTTGTTTTTTATATTCCATAAATCCAATTGAAATTGCATGCGAGTATTCTTTATAAAGTAAATCCATGAATTCGCTATTTTTGGGTGCCATCATAAACCAATTTTCGATATATGTATCGGTTCCTCCTTGTATAAATCCTGTGAAATCACTTTTCATCCGTTCACTTTCTTCTACAAGTTTGTTTATAGCATCTCCGTCATTTATTATAATCGTAGCATCAATCCATATGCCACCATATTGGCGAAGAAGGGCTACACGAATCCAGTCGGCTTGGTGTTGAATTTTTAACTCATTGTAATTTTTGGGAACAGTTGTCATATCCAAATATGCATTTATTGTTTTGGAATTTAATAGTCGAATATCCCATGTCGGAAGTTTGCGTCTTATACTGTCAAATGATGTATTTACAAAATCGTTTATAGCATGCCCGTCCCAATATGACCAAATTATGCGAGGTATTTCATAATTTGCAGTTTCTCCTGTAAATCCGTCATATGTTTTGAAGCGGGTCAACACTATAATCAATAAGACTAGCAATGCTAGTGTTGCTATAAGCAGAATCTTACGCATATTTAATTATGGCGTATATATTTTACATTTGATGGTTATAGTCTGCACTTATAGTTAATAATTATAGACTATATAAGATATTATTATATATTTTACTTACTTGCGACGGTTGCGGCGAGTTCCCTTTGAATTATTATTGTTATTGTTGTTGTTATTGTTGTTGTTATTATTGTTGTTGTTATTGTTGTTATTGTTGTTATTGTTGTTGCTATTGTTGTTATTATTTTCAGGAACCATATGTGAAATGTAAAATTTAATATTTCCCTTCTTAATCGCTCGACGTGTCATTGGATTAGTTGGCGCCCTATTAGCATTATTGGCAGCCGCTAGTAGGGAATTTATAGTGTCCTGTTTATAATAATGCTTTGTGTCATGTATACTTGCAATTACATTTCCCGATTCAATATTATTAAATGATATACTATTTTTTGTGCCTGCATTTAGCGCCTTGAATTGCAGTTTAGATTTAGGAGGCATGTTGTAATAGTCAGAATGTGCGTGTTTTTTTGCCGGCGTTGATGTAACTTTTATGGACAATGTGCGACGCGCATGATTTGCTGTAATTTTATAATCAATAGTATCAATATTAAATGTATGAATATAGTCCGCATTTAATTTAATAATGGTTTTATACGCATCTTTTATAGCCTTTAGTAAGTAGTCCCCGCCTATACTGTTTGAATTTATATTGGACTCTGGTATACGTATTTGTATATTATCCATATTAGTTGAGCCGCCCATATTATCAATAAATTGTATATTTGCGCGATATGTCTTCTGATTATTGCGACGTGTGCGGGGCATTATCTAAAATATGCCCCCTAAATTAAAACCGGACGCACCCTTGCAACAGCGGCGCTATATCCCGCAAAAAACGCGTCATATCCGCGCATACCGCATTTAGGGACATAGTAGTTCACGCCAAGTGTTTGGCTTGACTGACCGTAGAAGAAACGCCACGGGTCCATGGTGCCTAATTCACACAAGCCGAAATCGATCATATAAATGCGCCCGTCGCCGCCGTAGAGGAATTCAATATCAAGAGGGATGAGTCCACCGACCACACATGTTGCCAGGCTGCTACCCATAAGGTAGGCCACGCGCTCAATTGTGAGTTCGGCAGCGGAGCGCCCCTCGTCGGCCCAAATCGCCTCCATCATCGCTGCACCCGCATGAAATCCGCGAGGTGGATTATCCGCCGCCGGTGGGCGTTTCATATCGCGACCCCACGGCTGGTCTATATCAGGATGGTCATCGGTCAGTCCCAGTGTGATATGCACAGGCATATCGAACCCCACAGGAGTCGGCACGCGGTCCATGAGCAGTCCTGCCATATACTCCACATCCCTAAATGCAGTTTTATGGGAAAATACACGGTGAATGCGTGGAATTTGCACACCGGTGCAGCGCAGCAATGTGCGGGCTTTGCGCTGCATTGTGGCTTCTGCATTTAAGGTGTGTGGTGCCGCGGGTGGGTAAAACAGTTTAATGGCGAAGTCGCGTGAAAGGGCGACGGCAATGCCGAAATTGCCTGCGCCGAGGATTGGGACGGCAGATTCTATAAAATATGCATGGGTGGCCATACATATTTTAGAGGATTTTCATTTAGGTATTGTGCGTGCTTACTTTGTGCGATGCTTGCGCTGCTTCCGCTGCTTGCGGCTGACCTTCCGCTTGCGGCTGACAGTGCGCGCCTTCTTTGTGGCAGCACGACGGTGTCTGCTGCGATGTCTACGACGGGTTCCACCAATACGCCCAGGCATAACACGTTCACGTGCAGTATGCACCATTACATTAACTGTTAGTGTATTTTCATCGTTATTAACTTCAATATTAAAACCATCTTCATTTTCAATATCATCAGTATTTAATATAGTTCCATCTGCGCGTTTTGCGTCTAGTGTGGCGCGAACAATGGGCAATAAGTCATCTCTAATGTTAATATCATCATATACCAGTTGTGCAAGATTATCGCGAAGTTCGTCCATAATCTCTAATTGGCCTGCATTAAGCACTTTAATAGGAGGACCAGGCAGTGGTCCACCACCATCTTGCCTCCAGAAGTATAGATGTATATTAACTGTGTATGCCACCATTCTATAATCCCCTAAGAAAATTCGCCATCCTTGCGGACTTTCCTAAGGGTCGCCTCGCTGATATCGATTTCATACTCATGCTGGAGTTTGAATACCAGCAGTTTCATGCTAAGTGTCGGAAATTCCCGCAAGACTTTCAGGATGGCCGCCTGGTCGTCCGCTGACCATTTGCATTTAGGGTGTGTGTGGTGCTGACTGTGCTTTTACTTTCTGCGGCGCAATGTGCGTTGCCTACGCTGCTTGCGGGTAGATGTTCGGCGTTGCCTGCGGGCAACTGTTCTGCGCTTCTGTGCGCGACGTCCACCATGGTGAATAGGGCTAGGATTACTAGGATTATTATTGTTAATATTAGGATTATTAGGATCACTAGGATCATTATTGTTAATATTACTAAAATTATTGTTAGGATTTATGGGATCGTTATTATTGTTATTATTAGTATTGTTATTACTATTGTTATTATTATTGTAAGATTGAAAATAATTTGCAGTTATAGTAATATTTTTATTAGAATAGTTTAAATTTATATTATTAAATAAATCACCCCCAACCATACCTGGATTGGTATATCCTTCTAAACGCTCATCGCTGTGCCAAATATTATCCATTGTATCCATTGCTATTTCCACCATAAGTTGTGTTGTAGGATTGTCAATTAATTCTTGATCAGAACCATTTTGAATATCACTATTACCAAATATTAATCGATTTAATTGCGCTTGATTTCTTATAGTATTTGAAATTGGCAATTTCCTATCGGCTGTTATCTGAAATGAATCAATTTCTATAGTTCCACGAGAATCATCATAAGGATCAAATAATGCAAAATACACCTTAATAGTATAATTGATATTACGAACTTCAGGCATTCTATAATCCCCTAAGAAAATCCCCCATCTTTGCGGACTTTCCTAAGTGTCGCCTCGCTAATATCGATTTCATATTCATGCTGAAGTTTGAACACCAGCAGTTTCATACTAAGTGTCGGAAATTCCCGTAGGACTTTTAGGATGGCCGCCTGGTCATCTGTTGACCATTTGCATTTAGAGTTTGTGGCGGGGGCAGAGGTGGAGACCGATGTGGTTGCTGCACTGACGCTGCCGCTGCCGCCAAGGCTACCTTTATAGGCAAATTGCGAGAAATCGAGAGGGCTCGGTGTCGGGGTCGCTGTAGCAACCGCCGGCACGGCCAGTCGCATCGGCCCCTCGCTTGTCATGCGAAGCGGCTGAATATCCAGGCGACCCGCATGGTGTTCGTCATGGCATCGCTGGCAGACCACCACAAGATTCCGCGCATCATCGCGTGCCGACCCGTCCTCGAAATGTTTGCTGTCCCCCGCCTCCACGCGCGGCCGAATATGATGCACTTCGAGGTCCCGCACAACGGCCGCCCCACACACTTCGCAGGCCCGCCGCGTCACCGCCGAATTCCACGCCGACCCCTCCGCCTCCGCCTCCGTGGCAGTCCCCATGAGTCGCCGCCGAATTGCATGGGCATCCTCCAGGAAATCAACAGGTAGGTGCATGGCCCGTGCAACCTCCAGACCATAAATGGTCCGCCCTGGACCGGGTCGCAGAGACCGCTCATAAATGAGCCGATCATGGACCGCATCATAGACGACCCGCAAATGCCACACGGCGAGGCGCAACTCAGCCGCCGACGGCAGACTATCAACGAGTCCGTGCAAATGCGTGGCAAACACATAGCGTGCCTGCCGCCGCGACAGCCACTTAATTCCCGCCGCCACCAAGGCATGTGCCGACGTCGTCTCCGTTCCTGCACACAGTTCATCACCCAGCACCAGCGTATGCTCATCTGCCGCCGCCAAAATATCGCGCATTTCGCTCATTTCCACCGCGAAACTGGAGAGACCCGCCCACAGATTATCCTGATTCAAAATGCGCGTATAGATTGCGCGGAACGGCCGAAAGGTGAACTCCGCCGCCGGCACATAGCAACCGCACTGGGCCATATGAATGGCAAGGCCAATTGCCTTCATAAGGGACGACTTACCAGATGCATTCATACCGTATACGAGCCATCCCGTAGGCTGGTCCGCACCACCCAGTCCCACATCATGTTTCACATATTCCGTGCGGGTCACAATGGATTCAATTAGGGGATGGCGGAGGGCCCGTGCCTGGAAGGCGGAACCGGTGCCCGCCTGTGCTGCAAGGACGGTGGGGCGGCAATATCCGCGCTCGGTGGCCACTTTCGCGAAACAGTGTGTAATATCCAGATTCTCCAACCATTCCTCTAATTGCTTCCATAGGCTGGTCCGTTCGGCGGCTTCCACGACGCGCTGGCAGACGGCCGGCAGGCGTGCTTTTAGGGTGGCTGCAAGTTGCTCGCGAAGGCGGATCACCTGGGCATTGGCGGCGTCGAGCCACGGTGCATCGACATGTCCGCCACTCTTCTGAATGCTCACCTCGGCGCCTTTCAGGGCCGGCACAATGGTCGCCGGTCCATCTGGACCGAGGGCTGCACGGAGGGCTTTTAGGGCGGTGGGTGTGCCGCGCACAGAGTATGGCTGCTTTTCACGCGGCTCCAGGCGAAGGCCGTCATTGCCGGCAAGATTCTTGCACGACAGCATGAATTGTTGGATATCTGCGCGGAGCCTGACCAAGCGCTCCTCGAGTTCGTGAATATCCTCGTTCTGACCCGGACCGGCCTGCAGGAATGTCTGCTCTTCGGATGCCGTGCTGGCCTTGGTGACTGAGAATTCCTCCTGGAAAACGTCGTTGCGCCAGGTCGTGAGTGCTTCAATTAGGGTGCGTGGTGGGGCGAGAGCAGGGGGCGCGGTGGCCGCCAGGAGTTCGGCGGCGACATAACTCTGGTGCAGGCAGCCGATGTCTGGTGCGGCAGTTTGTGCGCACACCATACGACGATGTAGACGCGGCAGGTCGTAAATGGAGCGGAGCAGTTTGGCGAGATTTGCGCGGCCTTGCTCGGGGGCCGCCTGGATGGCGGCGATTTGCGTGTAGCGTTGTTCGAGGATTTCATGGTCGGCAGTGGGTGTCATGAGGCGGGGCCTGATGCCACGTTTTCCCATGGGCGTGAGGCATCCCTGGAAGAGTCCGAGGAGGCTGTCCTGGATGCGCGGGGCAATGATTTGGAGTTGCGTAGCGGCATTATTGCCGAGACGGAGGGCGGCTGCAGGCGACCACTGGTAGTTCTTGTGGAGCCGCTCGAAGGCCGACGGGAGGTGTTCTTTTACGAAAAGGAGGAGATGCGTGAGGGCGGCTTCGGCTGTCTCGTCGGCTAGGCCGAGCCACTCGCGGGTCGGCAGGAGGCTCTGGATATTGTAGACTTCACGAAGGAGTTGCTCGCGAACGAGCGGTTTATTGAGGCTGTCCTCTGCGGCGCCTGCTGCTTGCACGCGAATATGGAGGGCGCCTCCTTGGTATGCCAAGCGACGGCGAAAGGTCGCCTCATCCGGTGCGAGGAGTGCATCGCCGCACCACCAAACGACCAGTTCGCGGGGGCAATGGACCTGCAAATAGTGGACGAGTTCATCCGAACTCCAGGCGTCGGTGCGCCCCCGTGTTTGGCCGGCGAATGTGTTTGTAATGCCGGTCGACAGGTCGAAGGTGGCCGCGCCGAATGTTGGCGGCTGACCGGCTGCGCTGCTCCCTGCAGCCAACCACACACCCATAATTGCAGGTGCATCGGCAACGGCGGCATTTTCCCAGTGAGTCCCTGGAGACAAAATGCGGCTCACTTGGCGCTTTGCCACGCGTCCCGTTGCATCCTTGATTTGATCCACGACGACCACTGTCCAGCCGTTGTCCGTCAGTTTACCAGCCCATTTATGGAGTGTGTAGTCTGGAATGCCGGCGAAGAGGCCGTCTTTACCCGCTCCCGCATCACCACGACGAATTGTTAGTTGAATGCCGAGGAAATCGACGAGGTCACGCACATTGAAATCACAGGTGCCCGTTTCAGGGTCCTGGCGATCATAGAGTTCATAAAAGGAACCGACTTGCAAAAAAATGGCAGTATTTGGACCGTATAGGGGCCGATACTGTCGCCAAAAGCGTTCATATTCGTCATACATTTAGGGTGTGGTGGGGGCGGTCTGGTTAATATATAAAGGCGACCGAACTTTAGGCGCGCCCCTGGGTGCCTTCCTGGAGAGATTTGTATACAGTCTGGCCAGTCGCAGCGACCTTGTCCACAAAATCAGGTCCGTCTTTCCGCGGCCCCAGGCGGTCATAAATGCCAACCGTGAAAACTGCAGTTATGATTGATGCGATTGTTCGAAGTGTGCCACCGCCGCTCATTTATTCAGGCATCGGCAGCCGCGTTTATATAACTCATTATCGATAATCATCCATGTAAGTATACTGCCTGCGGCAGTCCCACTAAGTGCAGGTAGGATGGTTGTGTGGAAGAATTTTATGAACGTTTGCATGGCTTAGTTGGTGGTGCATTTAGGGTATGCGGCTGATGCGCTTCAAATTTACGTGGTCTTGGACTGGCAGAGAGTCGTGCAACTCATGATGTTTTTCTCCGTGAATGATCCACCATACTGGTATACACAATCCAATATACAGCGCCCGAGACTAGTCTGGGATGCACCTGAAGGTGCAAGAGGACTGGTTGTGGCCGCGGCAGCAGGTTGTGTGGTAGGGAAACCGGCCGCATTTGTGGCTGGCATTGTGGCTGGTGCGGAGTTTTGCGTAGCAGACAGATTGGATGCATCATATGGTGCCGCCGCGCCGCCAGCGGACAGGAGCGACCAAGGATTGCCCCCCTTTCCATATGTCATAAGGCGCATGCAATTAAAATCGTCTTCCGCGCACTGACTCATCACCTTACCCTGAGTGAGTCGCAAATCAGCCTCGAATGTTGGCTGATTGATATACTGGAGTTTGTCCGTCATGTAGACGGTTTCGTAGCGGTAGTTGTAGCGCTTATTCACGGGGTCCCAATCGGAACTGGTCGTGGGGTCCACCTTATAGTCCGTTATATCACGCTTGTATGAGCCGGTCTTTCCGAGTTTGGGACTGGCTGCCGCTGCCAACTTCTGCACATCTGCCCATGTCATTTCGCCCGATTTGAGGGCAGCATAGAGGTCGCTCTTGTCCGATATATTCGCCTGTTCCCATTCTTTGCGCGCGGCATACTCGATGGCCGACATAGAGGCCGATGAACTGAGGCCGTATTTGGCACGGAGCATGTCCGTATAGGATTTATACTGTGCGAACCCCTCGACTGCAATTAGAGAAAGTAGGACAACGCATACGACAAACAATATAAGCAATTTGGGGTCAAGATCTAGTCCCAAAATCATTCTAATTAGGTATAATGATTTTGGACGGGGGTGGCCGACCGGGTCACTAAAGTATGTCTTTAGCGGCAGGTGCACTTTACGGGTTTCCAAAGTGTCTGCCGGTCGGTCGCCGGCAAAGTGTCCGTGACCCCCTAAAGTGTCTTTGCTGAAAGAATCTTTGCGTCGGCGAACATCTGCCTGAGCATGCTCTCAGGAGCCTTACTTGTGGACTTTATAATCCCCTCCTTTACAAGTTCGGCACGCACCCTCTCTAAAGGTAGTTCGGCAGCCTTTGCGCGGATCATCTGGGCGCGACGCATGACTTTGCGGAGGCGGCCTGTCTTTAACTTTACTTTATGGGCCTTCTCGGCAACTTTAGGGGCGGCGTCGGGTGTGCGGGCGCGCTTCTTTGTTAAAATAACTTTGACGTGACGGGGCTTCTTTTCGCCGATCACCACTTTAGTTGTGCCGCCGCCGGCAGATGGCTGTGTTGACTGTGTTGGCTGACTTGAGGCTTCTTGTTGCTCAGTCGCAGTCGGTTTGTCATTTGGTTTAATGACAATCTGTTTCGTGGCTGCGGGGAGGTTCTTAAATGGAACTGGTGCAGGCTCAGGTGTTACAACATAACGAATCGCATTGGGTTGTTTAGGCGCTTCTGTATTTTCTGTGGGGGCACTTGCATTACCCTCCTTGCCGTTACCCCCATCCTGTCGTGAAACGGCGAATTTGGGTTGTGGTGTGCGCCGCCGTGTGGTAGGCGCACGTCGTGCACGACGAGTCCCGTCCGCCTCTGTCGGAGGGGGTGTCCAAACAGCCGAGCCACCCGTTACTACGATTTTCTTAACAGAATCACTCATTACAATTAGTGGATATTTTTGTGGCGAGCACCTGCACCAGCATAAAGCCCATGCGCAAATTTGAAAGTATTGTCGCCCCCAGCGCCATCCAAGCAGCCACCAGCAACAAGCCACAAGCCATGAGTTCACCTGACACCCAGCAAATCGTATCGTATCGCCATATTCTGGCCCGATTCTTTGCGCAGTCCGACGGGCGCCAGATTATCAGCCACCAGATTGAGTCATTTAATCAATTCATGGAGCACGACATTCCTGAAATCATCCATATGGTCAATCCCATTGTTGTCCGCGGTTCTCCAGAGACCCCCCTCGCCGGCCCCCGCTCCGCCCTCGCATCGGCCACCGGGCTGTCGACCAGTGCTGCCAATGCGCTCATTGGGGGCGCTGCGGCAGCTCCACATGCGGCAGCCCCCACCGTCAACCACGAGTTCGAAATCAGCATCAACTTCGGTAAGGTCACCCTCCGCAAGCCGACGAACTTCGAGAACAACGGCGCGGTTCACCCGATGCTCCCCAATGACGCCCGTCTGCGCAATCTCACCTACGCAGCACCCCTAAATGTCGATGTCCATGTCCAAATCACGGCCATTGATAATACACGCGGGGGTGTCCGCGAAACCCGCACACGTGTCTTCCCGAATGTTCACTTAGGGAAGATTCCCGTCATGGTGGGGTCGAAGTATTGTCTTCTCCGTGACCAGCCGAGCATCCATCCGTCCCAACTCGGGGAGTGCGAGCACGACATGGGCGGCTACTTCATCATTCAGGGAGGTGAGCGCGCCGTCATTTCACAGGAGCGCATGAGCGAGAACCGCCCATTCGTTTTCCGCAATGGGCGCAATTCGGCGAAGGACGTCGAGGTCGTGGAGATCAAGTGTATCGGCCCTGACAACGACCAGGTCCCTAAAAGCAATGCGGTGAAGATGGTCTATCATCCGAAGAATCCCACCATCAAACTCCTGCGTGCCACTGTGCCTCGCATCAAGTCCGATATCCCCCTCTTCGTCCTCTTCAAGGCGCTCGGTGTGACGGCCGACAAGGACATCTGGGAACTCATCCTCGGACCTGACGGTGACCCCGTGTTTGACGCTGTGATGTCCGAGTCGATGATGGAGGCCAGCACAATCCACACACAGGAGGCCGCGCTCGCCTGGCTGGCACAATTCATCAACTCATGGTCCGTCCGCAATCAGAAGCAGATTTCCATCGCCGACATCTTGGCCGAGGAACTGTTCCCGCAAATCGGCGGGGCCGATAAGACCTACGAGAAGGCCTGTTTCCTCGCCCACATGACACGCAAGATGCTTTGGGTGAACGCCAAGCGTCTGCCGGCCGATGACCGTGATGCATACCCAAACAAGCGTGTGGATATTCCAGGATTCCTAATGGCCGATCTCTTCCGTAAGACGGTGACCGCGCGGATGGTGAAGGATATTCGTGCGTCTCTCAGTAAGGAGATTCACAACGGTTCGTGGCGGGCAAATGGGAATTACGAGGAAATTGTGAACATCAACAATATCAACAAAATCATCAAGTCGACTATTCTGGATGTTAATTTGAAGTCGTCGATGGCGACGGGCAATTTCGGCTCGACGAAGATTGGCGGGCCGGCGAAGATTGGTGTGTCGCAGGTGCTGAACCGCCTGAACTACTTGGCATCCATTTCGCACTTGCGGCGAATTTCGACGCCGATCGAGAAGACAGGCAAACTCATCGCCCCGCGTAAACTCCATAACAGTCAATGGGGCTACATTTGTCCTGCAGAAACGCCAGAAGGCCATTCTGTCGGTGTGGTGAAGAATATGGCGTCGACGGCCTTCGTCAGCATTTATTCGGAGGGCGGTGTGGTGGCCGACTACTTGGGTCGTCTCGGCACACTGCGGCCCCTGCAAGGGACTTCCGTAGCCGACCTGCACCAAGATGTCCGCGTATTCCTTAATGGTGCATGGATTGGGACACTTGCCGTCGATGCGGCGATTGGCACGGTGGCTGCACTGAAGGCGGCGAAGCGTTCGGGTGTCATTCACATTCATACGGGGATTATCTGGAAGCCGGTCTATAAGGAACTGTGGATTACCACGGAGGCTGGTCGCATGCTCCGTCCGCTGTTCGTCGCGGATTCACTTAGGGAGATTGCGGCGGACGGGACGGGTCGCCTGCGCGCGGAGGTGGACGGTATTACTGACTGGAATACGCTGCTGCTGTGGCGGTCGCCTGGCGGGCACGGGCTCATCGAGTATATGGACGCCGGTGAAACGGAGGGAGCCTACATTGCGATGAATATGGCGGACCTCTTCAAGGCGGGGGCCGACTACACGCACGCCGAGATTCACCCGTCGATTTCTCTGGGGACCCTGGCGAGCAATATTCCGTTCCCTGACCACAATCAGTCGCCCCGAAATGCCTATCAGGCATCGATGGGGAAGCAGGCGATGGGGGTCTATTCACTCAATTACCGCGAGCGGTTCGACACAATGGCACACGTCCTGTCTTATGTGGAAAAGCCGTTCGTCAGTCCATTCATGAGCCGCTTCTACAAGGCCCAGGAACTGCCGACGGGCCAGAACATTATTGTGGCAATTATGACATATTCGGGCTACAATCAGGAGGATTCCAACATGTTCAATCGGGCGTCGCTGGAGCGTGGGCGTTTCCGCAGCATCTTCTACAGGACCTATAAGGATGAGGAGCGGAAGAATCAGTCGAGTGGTGAGGAGGAGCGATTCTGCCGGCCCGAGCCTGAGTTGACGCGCCAGCTGAAGAGTTCCAATTATGACAAGTTGGGCGCGGACGGGTTCGTGCCTGAGAATACCTATGTCGACTCGGATGACATCCTAATTGGGAAAGTTGTGCCGCTGCGCGTGGCGACGGGGGCTGTGCTGCCAGCGGGCGCGAAGCGTTTCCGTGATGTGTCGCGGACGCCGCGGAACAATGAGGTCGGCTATGTAGACAAGATCTATAAGAGCCGCAACGGTGAGGGGTATTCATTCGCGAAGATTCGCATGCGCCAGGACCGTATTCCTGAGATTGGGGATAAGTTCTGCTTGACTGGCGACCACGAGGTGCTTACTCGTGACCAAGGGTGGATTTCAATTAGGAATGTGCGAATTGGTCAAATAATTGCTGCAGGGGGTGGTGCTGCAGTTTCCTGGGAGATTGTCAAGGATACGCCTGTGTTTGATTTGGCGGATAAGGATGTGCTGCATAATTTCGTAAATGAGGACGGCGCGGAGCAGATTGTGACTGCCGAACATCGCATGTATTGTCTGCTGGAGAATGACTCGGAGTATCGGATGATTCGTGCTGAATATATTGCACGCTACATTGAGAGTGGTCATGTTGTGCACATGATGAATGCCGATGGGAAGCCAGTTAGGGTGATTGGTTACAGGAAATTGCGGGTGGGAAATACGACATACAGTGGTGACAAGGTATACTGTGTTACGGTTCCTTCAGGGGTCTTCTTAGTGCGTCGTGCTGGGTCGGACGCGGCAGTATGGACTGGAAATTCCTCTCGTCACGGCCAGAAGGGCACCCTGGGGATGATTCTGAACCCTGAGGATATGCCCCAGACGGCGGGTGGACTCGTGCCTGACATGATTATCAACCCGCATTGTATTCCTTCCCGTATGACTATCGCGCAACTTATGGAGACTCTCCTGGGGAAGTTGTGCTGTCAGATGGGGACACTGGGCGATGGCACGCCGTTCGGCGAGGTCACCGTGGAAAACATGGCGCGGATTATGCGTGATCAGTATGGACTTGAGCCGTATGGCAATGAGATTCTCTACAACGGTCATACGGGCCGCATGATGGAGACGGCAATCTTCATCGGGCCTTGCTATTACCAGCGTCTGCGCCACTGTTCGGCGGATAAGATGCACAGTCGTGCATCGGGACCGCTTGTTATGCTTACCCGTCAGCCGGCCGAGGGGCGCGCACGGGAGGGTGGGTTGAGATTTGGTAAATATTTGCCAAAGTGCGATGTAAAAGTCGTGCTAGTCCTATATGAAAGGGCGACACTATCAAATTCAGGGGAAGTCTCGTGTGCGAGAAAACTTGAGTTTTCCAGCAAAAAAATACACTACATTAGAATGCCTGACATTATATGGAAACCGATTGCAGAGTATGAAAATTACTCTGTATCAAATACTGGTAGTATAAAAAACAATAAAACACATAGAGTTCTCAAAACATATATAAGGAACGGTTATAAGTCAATTTCATTGTGTAAAAATAATGAAAAGAAGACATACAACATACACTCGCTTGTAGCCGAATCCTTTCTCGAAAAACCATGTATGGGCAAATATGTGGTTAACCATAAAAATGAAGACAAACTGGACAATCGTCTGGAAAATTTGGAATACACAACATATCGTGAGAATACGATGTTAAGTAGAACAGATAAACGAACTAAAAATATGGACACATTTGTCCTAAGTGAGTTCGTTGATGTTCCAAATTATGTCAACTATATGGTGTCTAAGCGAGGAGAAATATATAGTAAAAAATTAAAGAGACTCTGTTGCATTACTACACTACCAAACGGTTACCGTAAAATAAAACTTCAAGCAGATTGCGGTCAATACAAAGATCTATACATACATGTGATAGTTGCTATGGCATATCTTAACTATATTCCCTCATCAAATATGATAGTCATTAATCATAAAGATGGCGTCAAAGGGAATAATGGTTTAGACAACCTAGAAATAGTAACTCACAAAGAGAATATGAAACATTCTGTCACACTTAACAATGATAAAATATTCCGTAGGGCGGTGTATTACATTGATGAGCATGGCAAAATGATTCAATTCAGATCTGCGAAAGAGGCATCTGCAAACACAGGCATAGATAATAGTAGTATTCTGAAGTCATGTAAAAGTGATTCAGTAAAAGCAGGCAAACTCAAATGGCACTTCATGTCCAACTCCTAAACTATATACGAAAGTATGTGGTGGCTACTGGGAAAACTAGTAGGTATAGGTATAATGTTGGAACAGAGACAATCCTGAGCCAAGCCCCTAAATCCGCGTTCGCGGACACGGGGAAGGTGCAGAGACTAGATGGTAGTGGGCAGCGGGTATATTTCCGCTGCTTAAGGTATAGTCCAGTCCCACTCGCGAGAGTGTTTGCAATAAGCATACGCGGTTGTCATACAACTGGTCCGCATGTGTGAGTTGTGAATAGCGATGACACTGAGAGGAAATACTCAGTCGAGCGAGGTGTAAACGGAAATGGAGAGAGATTGTGTGGCGGCCCATGGTATCGCCGAGTTCACCAAGGAGCGCTTCATGGAGTGTTCCGATGCGTTCCCGTGCAACGTATGTCGCGACTGCGGGCTACTTGCAATTACGAATCCTGCGACGGGTGTGTGGCTCTGTCGTGGGTGCGGGAATACGACGAATTTCAGCAACGTGCAGATTCCATATGCGTCGAAACTGCTCATTCAGGAGTTGGAGACGATGTGTATTTCGTCCCGTATTCTGACGCAGGGCAAACTGCTGCGGAAGCCGATGTTGACGGACGGGGCGCCAGGCGGGGCGTTCGCCGCGGGCGGTGCGGTGCCAACCCTGAAGGGATTCGCGCCGAAGGCAGCGGGTGGCGGTGCAGGTGGCCCTTAGAGAGGCGGCCGATTAACTGCAATTAGGAGGTTGCGAAGAAGACTACTTGGATAGAAAAATATAACAGCCGGCCACGCCGGCACCTATATTTTTCTTTGGGCTGCACCAGCGCGGCACCCACCCTAACTGCGTAAAACTCGTGCGACCACCGCAATGGCTAGCAGGGCAGCCGCCGTGAAACCGAGGGCGGCGGCCTGACCGCGCTGATTCCGCCAGCCTTCCGCGGCACCTCCATGGCGCGCCTTATCGGCCTCCCATGCGGCGCGCGAGACATAGCGGTCGAGGACCCAGCGAGTCTGATAAGGGACGCCGTCGACATATTCAACACTGCCTGGATCTTCCACATAAGGAGTGCCATCGTCTGCTGCCAGTTTATTCATGGCGGATCCGACCCGTCGCCGTTCCTGTTTGCAAATCGGGTAGGCCGACCCGAAGAGTGCCTTGACGACCGGCTCAGGGTTCAGAGCTTTCTGCACATCCTCTATCATACCTGGGGCGAGACCCTTCAGGGGAGGGTAGCCCATGCCCTCGAGCGCTTGCTTGATGCGCTTGCCCATCATTTCACCTGTGGGAATTCCCTCGACATACTCCCACATATCCTCGCCATTGGAGCATTTCTGGCTGGTCCGCAGGAAATAGTTCACACCGACGGGATATGGTTTAGTATCCATTGACCGTGTGAAATCACTGGATGGTCCGCCGAAGCCAATCATGTCGGCATACCAGGCGACGGCCTTGGCGGCATCCATTGTGGCCCCGAGCGTCCCTTCATTGCGCACACCGACTTGGTGTGGAAGCATGATTTCATCGGCTGGGTCGTATGATGGGCCGAGGAATCCTATACCAGTCGGCTCTGATGTCGGTAAAATCGTGTCGCGGATTTCATTACCATATCTTTGATTTAATGGCTGGTCACCGGTCGACATTCACTATTCTATTAGGGACCCCGGGTAAATTTGAATTAGTGGCATTTAGGAGTGCGTGCGGGCACCAAGCCATGCAAACAAGCGAAATATCCGAACTGGACTATGAAAAATGGTGGACTGCGCTCGATGAGGAGCGAAGCGGGAAAGGGGCGGAAGGAGGTGGTGCTGGCACAGAGGGCCAATTTGCCGGCTGTCGTTGTGGGGCCACTGCGGAGGACATTCTTCACGAGGAAATGTCCATCTGCACTAAATGCGGTGAAGTGCTCGGGCGCCTCTACGATACGACTGCCGAGTATCGTTATTTCGCCAACGATGATCGTGGCGGTGACCCATGTCGTGTGGGCGCTCCGCAGGATCATCGACTTCCGGAGGCGTCTCTGGGGACTATGATGCTCGGTGGCCAGGGGCGCAACATGTATCGCATTAAGAAGTTCCAGATTTGGAATGCGATGCCCTATAAGGAGCGCTCTCTTCTCCAGATCTTCGATCGGCTCTCCCTTGTGGCGACCAATTATGGACTCAGTTCATCGATTCTTGAGGAGACGAAGGAGATGTATGTGACCCTGCATGAACTGTGTGACCGGCGTGGTCTGACACGCGATGCCGTGTTGGCCAGTTGTCTCTATACAGCGCTGAAACAGGCCGCCTCTCCACGCAAACCGAAGGAAATCGCCGACATGTTCACACTTTCCACGGCGACTTTCACGAAGGCCCTCAAATTCTTCCAGGAGGTATTCGCTCTGGCCGAGCAGAAGGGACTCATTAAGAAGGTGATGGTGGATACGGGCTACGGCTCGACGAAGGCCGAGGACTACGTGTCCCTGCCCCTGAGTCGTCTGCCGATTCCTCGGGCGAAGTCGGCGGCTATTGAGGCCGGTGCACGGGCCGTGGCCAATATGGCGGAGACGGAGGGCTACAGTGTGGAGAATGTCCCACCATCATTGGCCGCCGGCTGTGTGGCGTTCGTGCTGTCCAATATGGAGGATGTGCACATTTCCATGGCGGAAATCGCGAAGGCAGCCGATGTCAGTGTGGCGACACTGCAGAAGTGTCTCCGACGCCTGGAGGCTTATAAGGAAGTGCTATTAGGAGTGGCGGGGTTCGTGGCAAAGTAGGCTGGCTGGCGGGCGGGGGCTTATTATATACCCTAATAGTAATATGGGCGGGTCTCAGTCGGTCGCCGCTGTTTCGCGCGAACAAGTGCTGCGGGCATCAGAGCCTATGCGACTAATCGCAGATGCTGCACTTAGGGTGATGTTGGAGCGAATCACTCCGAAAGATTTGCTCGATATGGCGAATCCGAGCACATGTAAAAACTATATTTTAGTGATCGGCGGGGCGTTCGAACAATATTTCCGCAGTATTGACGTTGTGCCAGTTGTGCGTGGGACGAAGGATTCCAAGACGATATATTTCCAGCGCGCCGATGTGCTGACCAGTTCGACCCCGACGAAGAATCCTGCGACAGACAAACTCATACAGGCGCAGCGCCAGGAGATTTGTGTGGCCCTCGGCTATTTTTTCACGCGGTTCTTCCAGATTTTTGCGGCGCTCGCGCTGTCCGTGTTTGACAGTGAAATGGTGCGCCAGGGGTCGTCCGTGCTGGGTCAGTTAGGAGAATATAAGGGGCTGGTCGGTGGACCTGCGGGGCTTGGTGGGCCTGTGTTGGCGGGGCCTGGGTTGCCAGTTAGAGGTGGTGCGGAGATGAGCGGGGGTTATATACAAACCTTCTCATTTATGAAGGGTTATATGATTGAGGGCGGGAGAATTACGCTTGGCTATATGAATTTTTACCCTCTAAAAGATAGACGTAATGTATTTTTCTCAATTAAAAAGACGGCCGATGATAGATCCAGTGGAACTGCGTTTGTCGCCTATGAAATTTCGCGTGGAGAATTCGGAAGTGTGCCGACATATTTAATTGCGCGGATAAATATTAATGATAATCGCATATCAGTCGATAAAGTATATTTATGGGAAAAATCGGCAACCGCCAAAAAGGCCCATAAAACATTTGACCGAGCGGCTGCATTTGAAAATATACATATTGAAATTGACGACGACGGGCACATTACATACCCCATAAATGAGCGAAAAGAATATATACAGCAAGCACTTGCGCTAGTTATTCGCCATATTAATAAAACATTAAAATCACTTGAAGCCAATCCTGACAGCTATGTATATCCTGAATTGTCCACTGCATCTGAAACAGAAAAACAACGCGCGGACGGCTATTCATATGATGCGCCTAGATATGGCGAGCCCCGTCGTGCTGGCGATATAGTGCCGGCGAGTATCCGCCCAATCTATGAGGCGGTCAGTGCCAGTTACAAGCCGGTCGCGCACTGTGTTGCGCGGTCTCTCCAGTTACTCCAATTAGATGCACTGCGGTCGATGGGTGGACGGGCAGCCAATTCTTTCATCTGCAATTACAGATTCTTGGCGCCGAATCCGACGGGCCTGCCACGGCCTGGGGAGGCGGTCACGACGAGTCCTGGTATAGCCGCAATGGGGACACTTTACAATGTCTTTGTGGATGGCGCACCGCGCCTGACGGACGCATCAAAGAAAGAATATTTGGATCTTTTGCGTGCATTCGGTGCGATCTTTGAGTCGCCGGCGAGTGCCCAGAATCCTCGACTCGACCAGATTAAAGACACCTGGGAAAAGACACTTTGTGGCCGAATCGCGTCATCGTTGGGGCGCAAGGATGTGATGGCGCAGCAGATAACACTAGGGACTAAGCAGATAGGGATTGCCAGCGAGGGCGTAAAAAAACTGTGGAGTCGGCAGTTAGAGCATGTGCGAGAGGTCGACAAACTATTTGCGCTGATGTTTGCGATTGGGCGTGATCGCAAAATAAACATTCATCCGAATATATTGAAAGGGGGTATTCCTGGACTCGATGCAATTGCGGCTGCGGCTCGCCAGGTGCTGGCGAAATATTATGTGGACTGTGAGGCTAGTTATAAGGAGACTGTTGGGAAGATTGTGGGGATGCCTGTAGTTGTGCCTATGGCGGCCGCACCTAAGGCAGTAGCGGCTCCTGCGCCTGCAAGGGCTGCTGCCGCCCAGCAACCTGCTGCACGAGCCCCTGTGGGGCCTCAACAACCACAGCAGTTAGTTCGGCGCCAGCAGTAGCGGCGGCTCTGCGCTCACGCGTCAAATAATAGATTGTAATGAAGGCGATAATAACTCCGCCTGCAATTAGTATGGTAAATAGATATGTAAGTATGAGTGTCCTACTTGCATCGCTATCTGACATGGCTTGGGCTGTTTGTGTGACTTAGTGGCGCTAAAGAATATGGCACCGAGTCGATCTTCAAATTTACTGGGGCTTCTGCGTGCCACCAACGCTCTGTTTCAGTTTCTCCAAATAAAGAATACCGTCCATGAGTTCCTCCTGGGCATGCTGAATCCAATCAAGGGTTCCTAGATCAGTGCGGTCGAGATCTGTCCCATACTTTTGCTTTCCGAACTTTGCCCGTTCCAGAAACTTTGAGACAACACTTTTGACCACCGAGTCTGGCTCGAACTTTACCTGCACCTCTGACATACTTTATGAGTAATCGGCATACTTTAGACTACAAGGAAAAGTTCGGCATTTCCATACAAATCAGCCGTCCACCCATACATATACCAGTGAAACGGCCCATCGGCACGCCAAGGAGGCTGCACCGGCCCGCGCGCGCACGCGCCGTCCATCCACACCCAGGGAGCGCGCATTGCCGCCGCTGCCGCATCACTTAATTGCCGCAGAGCCGTCGCGCGTTCCATTGGGAGGAGCGTGCCGGTTTCCACCCATCCTGTTTGGAAGATGATGGCAGCGCCGTCCCGTGGATGCACCTGGTAGGCCGGCGTAAAAGCAGCCACAGCGGATCCTCGAAACCCTTCATATAGGAAGATACGAGTGGCAACGGCTGCACCCTCTGGTGGCCGGTTATACAGAAGCCGTTCATTACCCAGCCCATAAATCGCGACGAGTTCCAGGGCGTCTTTTAGGGATAGTTCGCGGACCTGGCGTGGCGCCGCGCCGCCGCCTGCAGCCACTCGCCTGTAAATCCACGAACTGCTGCGGAGCGGTGTGCTAGCCCCCAGTCCCAGTGGTGCACCTTCTTTAAGAAAGACCGCCTGCACCCCTCCACAATTCATCGCACAATCCCGCAACACCCCTAATAGCAGTTTTGTGCCAACTCCCTGGCGACGATTGGTCGCTCCTACGCAAAAGTCTCTGATGAGGCGTAAAGAAAAGTCGGATGCGCCAGCCGAACCAGGCATGGCGGCCCGGTAAAGTTTCCCCAGGGGCGCCGAAAGAATACACCCTAAAAGTTCTCGGCGACTGCTGCCGCTGCCGCTGCCGCTACCGCGATAAAGAAGTGGACGTGCTCCGCTGTCCGCGATTAAAGTTTCTAAAGTGTCTGCCGTCAGGGACGAGCGTGGACCATCAGAACCTGCAGTTAGATAGTTGGTGGAAAGAAAGACGGTATACTCTTCGGCCGCAGCGCGCCCTTGCACAACCTCTAATTGTGGTGTGTCGGCTAGCAATGTGGGGGCTTCGATTGCACGCGGGGGTGCACGGGGATTCTGCGCGCCAAACAGTTTAACTCGCAGGATATCAATTAGGGATGCGACGGGGGCCTGGTTCCAGAAATGTTGCATGGGGGCGCGGGGAGGTGATTAAGTGTATACTCGTGTGATACTTTAACTTTGCAGTGGCCGCTTAAAATTGACGCGACCTGCTTAGTGTTTTATTAGACCCGGATTAGAATATGCCAGGGACACAAGCCAAAAAGTCTGCAGGATGTCGCATGTGCGGGAAGCGCCTAGGGTTGACGGGATTCGAATGTAAATGCGGTGGGGGATTTTGCGCAGCCCACCGATATGCAGAGGACCACGGATGCACCTATGATTACAAGGCGGTGGCGGCACAGCAACTTAGCACTGTCATGGTAAGTTGTAATGCGGATAAAATGGGAGCAGACCGCGTTTAGAGACGGGGTAGCTGCGCGACCAGTGTCCGATTGAGTTTCCTCAATTCCTCCAGGAGTTGCCGGCGGTCAGCGGCAGTATCCCTTGCAAATTCGGCGGCACGAAATGCACATGCCGCGAAAAATAGTTTGAAACCGATGTGGCCGTAAATGGGATATAGATTCATGTTATTAGTTGAATTGTGAGGCTTATTTTTAGGCGGCTTTATACAATATCTCCAATTTGCGGGACTTCCATAAAGTATTCGCCAAAGACAGTGTCAAGACGCTGTTTTATATCCTCAGTATACGTGGGGTCAATTAGAGGAATGACGCAACAAAGTTTGTCATCATGGTATGATGGAAGGAATCGGCGGTATACTTTTTCTTTTCCATCTGAACCAGTATGTGATCCATATGAACCAGGAACCTTCTTAATTGCATCAAGAAGTCCCGCAACTTCGCTTATTGCATTCAATGAAGTCTTATATTTACCTGACACCTCATCAACACGTGGCCGGCGATAAGACTCTGCAAACAGTTCTGTGACAATTCGTTTTGTAATGGCAAGCGTTTCCTCATCAGTCGCCGCACGAATAACGCGGAATGTGGACAGATCAACGGAGTGATTCTTCCGAATAAGCGGAACTGCCTCTTCCGCCTGCTCGAAAGCCTGTTGCATTGTATTGCTGCCGACGAGTTCATTTACAACATCGACTTTCTTGTAGTGGCGCTCAATCTTGTGCGCGGTTTCTTCGTCGACCCAGTAAGTGAATTCCCCAGGATACTGTGGGCATTGGCGGATGATGCCGGCCCCGCGACCAGCCTTCTGGACCGCCGTTGCGTTATCTTCGATTTTGTTTCCGAGAATCATATCCGTCCAAATCAGACCCTCAATGCCATCTGTGTGACAATCCCCGTCCTTCCCTGGAATCACGCGTATGCGCGGTCCATGTGTGCGAGGGGCGTAATGGAATCCAAGACCACGGTCAACTTTGCGCCGCCCAAGGATAATCAGCGGTTTGTCGTTGAGGTGATTCATCTTGTAAATATAGAAGAGTAGGCGGTTCAGATTCTGCTTCCGTGCCGAATATTTCTTGCCTGCGGCGGATGCGGACGTGTAGAGTGTAACACCGACCATGTTAAAGGTAAGTATATTGAACTCGCCTCTATTTGCCTGGGCAAACGCTCGCATATCTTCGGACTTGGAGTTGGAATTGAGGATAATTTTCCGATAATAGGGCGAACCATCACGGAGGCTAAGCGGGCGCTTGAAGGCGGCCAGATTTTCAGCAAGAACACGCTCGGCAATCACGTTATTTGATTCACCCGAACGGACCGCAATATGCTGTTTTTTGCATTCAGGGTGATGAAACGCGAAGTAGTTATCCTTTTCAGCGGGATCCATAACAATCGGGTAATGATGCGCATTTGCACACTCATCATACTCTTCCTCTAAAAGTTCCCCCTCGGTGGCAGTTACAAATCCGCAGCGAAAGATCGTTGTGCTCTCAGGTTCATTGATAAATTGCAGGAAGTTCGTCGGCGCACCGTCGATCATGAACTGTTTTTCACGGAATTGCGGGTAGGTTTTATCGGCCTCGTCCCAGATTACGCCGGCGCTCAGTTTTGTGCGACTCGCTTGTTTCTTGATATGCACAAGAATCTTCAGAAGTTTCTCCATCTGCTTATTGTTTGCCAGGACAACAATTAGAGGCATCGAGTATGTGGGATTGAACGCATATGCGTCAATATACGTGAGAATTTCACGCAGCGATGTCTTACTGTTGCTCGACAATTCGAAAATGCGCACATTATACTTCTCGAGGGGGTCCGCGATAGTTTCATGGTCAGCGCGCAAGGGAAAACAACTGAAGAGGCCATTGACCGACTGCTCAGATAGTGTGCGGTCATTGTCGACGACGAGGAAACTCACGGCCCGCTGAGTCTCAAATGGAATTGCGGCCCACGACGCCATTTCCTTGCCCGAAATGCGGAGTTTCCCTTTTTGTGTATTGAAAAGCACGAAGAAGCATTTAGGATTGTCCACAAGTTGCAGAAGAATCTTTCGCTCGAGGGGGTCGGTCAACTCAGCAATGTTTGGCCACGCAAGACCTGTTTTTGCTTTATAGAGTGTTATATCATCGCTGCTGACAAGCAATTCAATATATCCGCGATCGCGGAGACCGTCGATAATTGCCAGGTATGCATCCCAGTCGAGAGCAGATTCGTCTGCAATACAATCGTAGATATATTCGGGCGTTTCTGCACAATACGTTCGAGGGGCTTGGGTGGCGGATGCGGCCATTATGGCTTGTGTGACAGTGGGTAGTAGATGTGCGTATACCCTAAGTTGCGTGCATCAATTTTTATGGGTAATATACTACAATTACTAACTGAATGTGTCAATTAGTAATTGGAGTTGTGATTGCAGTTAGGGCGATGGAGGGGACCGCATACTTATGCTTCGCCACACGCTTTTTTAAAATAGAGCGCGGCAATCCCGCGGCACCAGCGAGGATTCAGCGGGGTCCGCCGCGCGCTATACCAGTCAATTGCGTCCTTCTCGCGCCTGTCGCGGCGCATCCGTGCGAAGGCCCGTGGGTGCGCCGTCGCCCACGCGAACCAGTCATAACCGACCTGTATGGCGGCTGGTGTGCAGAATCCCTGGAAAATATGATACTGGAAGAACCAATTCGCAGGGAAATCCTCCTCGGTGTCCTGGAAGATTATCCCAGTATGTTTTAAACTTTGGAAGGCTGTAATATGCGCCTCCTCTTCCGTTTCGCGCCGCACATTCTCCTCTAAAAGAGCCATAATAGACTTGCCCGCGCGCATGTCCTTCCCCTCCATCTGGCCCTTAGGGGGTTCCCACGTGGGTGCCGTCGGTGCCGCCCCAGTTTTCTTCACAACGACGAAGCGCCGGCAGTTGAAAGGCGCACCCGCTTCATGGACGAAGACGGCCGACCGCAAATATACGCGCCATCCCTCGGTCGGATGCTCGACATACGCGTAGGCCTTCTCTGGATCAAATGGGAGTCGTTCAGAGCCGCGCACCAAACCTGGCTGAAACACATCATATATTTTTCGCGGGGCCATATGGGACTTTCTATTAGGGAGTGTGGATAATGGTTTATGTGCCGCGGCGTGCTGCAACGAAGGGCAGCAGCGGCATCGCGGCCCTACTTGAGTTTGGCGACGGAAAAGTCGTAGTTTGCCTGAATGCGCGCAACATGGTGTGGCGGACATTTCTCCTTGGCCCGCTGGGATGCCTCCGCTGCGACCTTGTAATGACCCTTCCAATACGCAATAATACCCAGTTCATCATCAAATGCGTAGTCGTAAATGTGCGGCTCGGGAAACAGGAAATAATCGTGCGCCTTCCGATTTTCGGTGACCATACCCAGTGCATAGACCTCCTGACTGAACTTGTTCATCGTGCGAGCAACGTAGAGGACCGCATAGGGTGCCTCGAGACGGTGCTGATCAAGTTCGACGGCCTTCCAGCCATATGCCAGTTTCTCCTCGAAGGTCGGGGCGAGTTTGATTAAATTCACATAGGACATGTAGGCCTCCTGGGCCCAGCCCGTCGCCAGCGTGGCACGATGCTTATACGCCTTAATTGCCTCTTCGATCAAGCCCGCGTCACGATAACTCTGGGCCAAATAGAAACATGCACGCGGCTCGTCGGGAGTCTTCGCGAGTTCTGCACGAAGGGCGAATGCATCGCGGACATACTTGAGAGGATCCTGGGAACGCGCACCTTCACACCGCGCCTGCTGCCACACCGTATCGGGCATAATTGCGTGGACCTCGGCTGCACCTTCGCACGCCGGCCATTCATGGACGGCCCCCTTGTAGATCCAGTTAGAGCGCGAGGAGAAGATCTGGGTGCGATGGTGCTTGAGGGAACCGTGATGGAGTCGCACACGGAGTGCATTTACGTGGGCTGGGATGTTCGTCCAGAACTCGGGTGGGGGCGGCTGACCTTCGATGGTGTCATCGGC